>ODAI014044526.1_pt1 | contig 16503 bp, 18 predicted proteins | sample 1539321 | NCBI WGS metagenome assembly ODAI01 (sample SAMN02144231, study PRJEB22623) | gut metagenome | biome: sheep rumen | host: Ovis aries | place: New Zealand | reverse complement strand
CATTTTGTGGGCGGTATGCTGTTTGAGCTGGATTAAACGCATTTTGCATAACGTTATTTCCCATTCCACCTGACATCATATTCATCATACCAATTCCCATAAATCCATTAGCTGCTCCTGCTGAATTGCTTGCAGCTTTTTCCATAACATCAAGTACACGACCTTGTTGCATTCTTGAATTTGAATTGTGTTCATATTCTTCAATTTTTCTTTCAGAATCTGCATCTGGAGTAACTGATTCAACAGCAAAAACTTCGATTTGTAAACCTCTTCTTCTTACTGGTTCATCAAAAACTTTTTCATCCATCATTTGCTTAATTTCATCTGTTTGACTTGGTAATTCTAATACTGGAACTTTATGAGCTGAATTTCCTAATTCATTTAATACATTTTGGAATACAGCAACAACCTCTGAACGAATTTGTTCTGTTAATTCTGATACTCTGTATTCATTAGCTGTTCCTGCTATATTATTCATAAATAATGCTGGATTTACTAATCTAAATGTATATGTACCAAAACATTTTACCTTTAATGCTAAAGGTGTAAATTGTCCTGTGATTTCATTTGCTATTGCATGTGACCAATCTTGATATGGCACAGGTGCTGGTGTTCCAAATTTATTTTTTATAATTTCTTTTATGTTAAAGAAGAATACACATTGTTCTTTAGCTGATGCACCATTATATGTAAATCTTTGCCACATTTCTTTAAATACTGCACCAAATTGTCCAGCAAAGAATGATGGGCTTGATGATGTATCAAATGTATAATATCCATCTTCAGCAGTTGCATCTATAACTCTACCGTTATCATAAATAACCGCACATTGTCCTGGTGCAACTATAATTGTACTTTTATTTGTAATAACTCCTGTAGGTGTTGTCTTTTTCTTCATTAGAATATCATTTCCTAAATCTTCGCATCTAATTGCTTCTTTCCATTGATCTTGCATTGTGCTTCCAATCGCACTTGCTGCTGCTTTAATTAATCCCATAATTTTTACCTCCTAAAATTATACTTAACTAGAATTATACTACACTTTTTTATTTTTAACAATATCTTTTCCCTAATTTGTATTTTTTACGGCTTCTGGTGACCTACTTATAATCTTCTGAATATGAAACCATATACCATCCTTTTAAATTAATAGGTTTAATATAAGTTCCACAATACTGACAATTTCCAGCTCCTAATTTTCCTAGTGGTGCGCCACAATTTGGACAGCTTATAGTATGTGCCATTTGATTATATTTAAATTTCGTTTCATCATAAACATACACGAATTGAGTGGTATATCTAGTTTGTCTTTTTAAATCTGAAAACTTTTTATTCTTATTTTTATTACTATCATCACTATAGTAGTATTCTAAAGTACTCGATAATGTTACTGTGGCCTTTCCAGCACTTTTTAAATAATCCTTTATAGCATGACGATGAAATACTACATCATCATACTTTACGTTCACATTATTATTCTTTAAGTCTTGAATTTTATCTCTCACAGTAGAATACATGTAAATTAAATCATTATCTTTTCTAATTTCTTCATCTGTTTTTTCTTCCATGGCATTAAATATTTTTAACAAGTTCTTTTCTACTTTACTAAAAAGAAAATCTTTATTAAAATCTTCAAAATCTCTAAGAATAGCTGGCTCTAATACCTTTGTCATTCCACTAACATTTTTTTCTCTTGAGTATTCTTGTCTTTCATAATCTCTTGCATTTCTTGCTGCTTTCATTATTTCCTTCATATTAGCTGGTCCAACCATTCCTCTTACTTTAACATATATAATAAATACTATTATTCCAATTCCTGCAATTATTCCTAAACATGCACCTAAAAAACCTAACACAAATCCCATATTGTTTAAGGAAACCCCTTACTCCTCCTTCCAAAATTTATATTAATATATTATATTTTTTTGCATCTTTTGTCAAATACTTGAACATACCAAAAAAGTAATATTGCCTATAACAATATTACTTTTTTGGTTATCTATTTTATTTTTAAATATTTCACTAAGCTTCCTATTCCAACAATTGAGAATAATATAATTCCCATTATTAATGGCATATCATTTGAACCAGTTTGTGGTATATCTTCTTTTGCTTGACTATCTATTTCTATATTATTTAACATAGGTAATTCATCTATTTCAGTTTCATCTGATTTTTCATTATCTTTATTTTCAATTTCGTCATTTTTATTGTTTTCTTTGTTTTGTTCAATTGGTTCTTTTGATACATTTGAATTATTTTGTTCTGTCTCTGCAGTTTGACTTTTCTCTTCTTTTATTTCTTCTGGTATATCAACATATTCATCGATTTTTTCATTATTTTCATTTTTGTTATTTACCTGAACATAAAGTGGTTGATCTTCATCTATTTCTTGATTTGATTTTTGTTCTTGTACAGGTTCTTGTTTTGATTCTTGAGTTGGCTCTTGTGCAGGCTCTTGTACTGGTTCTTGTACTGTTTCCTGTGTTGATTCTTGTACTGGCTCTTGCACTGGTTCTTGTGCTGGTTCTTGAGCTGGTTCTTGAGCTGGTTCTTGTACTGGCTCTTGCGCTGGTTGTTCCTTTATTTCTTCCTCTGTTCCAGCTAATTCTTCTTCAACAACCTCTTCAATTTCTTCTTCTTTTATAGGAGTATTTACTACATAAGTTGCTACAAAAGCTTTTACATACTCTTCTGTTCCTTCTTCATTAGCTTTTTTTAACAACATTACAGCGTAATATTTTCCTGTTTTTCTAATTTTTATACTATCACTAATAGAAGTTGACTTTAAAGGTACAACTTTAATAGCGTTTTTTACACACCATCCAGCTAATTCATCAAGATTGTCTTTGGTTGGAATTTCTTCCTCTGTAGAAACCCAATATAAGAAACTATTAACATGTTCTTCTAATCTAGAACATGTAACAGACATTACTGACTCATTTTTATCATAATTTATTGATGAAATTCCATATGTAGTATCAGCTATTGTTAACATTGGTTTTATTAAATTAAATATAAGTATTAATACAATTGTCATGGATATTATGGCTGTATATTTATACATTTTTTTACTCATCTCCATAATTTTGAGACCTCCTTTTTTTATCAACTTCCATTATTATACCATATTTTTCCTGTTTTTTCAATGTTTTAAGCATATTTTATTCCGTTTTTTTGCTATTTTTCAATGTTTTTTTAAAATTCTACTAATATTTTCACTGATTTATAGCATTATAGCTTTTTAGGAATTTTATATTTTTACTATTGACTTTTCATTTCTTTTTTGCTATTATAAATAATGTTATTGAATTTGTTTCTAATCATATATAAAATTCTTACTATACTTGCAGGTATAGTTTAGTGGTAAAACGAGACCTTGCCAAGGTTTAGTCACGAGTCCGATTCTCGTTACCTGCTCCATTTTATATTTTTAGTAATAAATAATTTTTACTAACATATAATTTATTAATATGGCGACATAGCCAAGCGGTAAGGCACGAGTCTGCAAAACTCTGATCCCCGGTTCGAATCCGGGTGTCGCCTCCAGAAAAAAATAAAAGATGCTGTTTACAGCATCTTTTATTTTTTCTAAAATCTATTACTATTAATTTTCAGATTTGTTAAGAAACTTAAATACAACAGCAGCTAATGCAGAACCAACGAATGGAGCCACTATAAATACCCAAACTTGTTTTAAAGCTTCTCCTCCTAAGAAAATAGCTGGCGCTAAACTTCTTGCTGGATTAACTGATGTTCCCGTTAAAGGAATTCCTATAATATGAACAAATGCAAGTGTTAAACCAATTACAATTCCTGCAACTGAAGATTTTTTATCATCAGATGTTACTCCTAAAATTGTGTAAATAAATACAAATGTTAATATTATTTCTACTAAAATTGCTCCACCCATATTTAATCCAACAAATGATGCATCTCCAAATCCATTAGCTCCTAGAGATTCAACACCTAAATTTGACCATGATCCTATAGCATATAAAATTCCAATTCCTGCAATTGCCCCAATGACTTGTGCAATAACATATCCAACAAAATCTTTTACATCCATTTTTTTGTTAATTAACATAGCAAGAGATACTGCTGGATTTATATGACATCCAGAAATATTTCCAATTACATATGCCATTGCTACTATTGATAATCCAAAAGCCATGGCAATTGTTAAAACGCCAAAAGTTCCAAAAGGTGCTCCAGCTGTTAAACCTCCTGTTACTACAGCTGTTCCACATCCAAATAAAACTAATACAGCTGTTCCAATAAACTCACAAAGATATTTTTTCATAAAACTCCTCCTTCTCTATTTATAAATTTATTATATTTCTATTATTTTTATGTGTCAATAAATTTTACAGATTTTTCCATGATGTGGTTATTTACTTTTTTAGCAAATTATGCTATACTTCCAAGTACATTTTTTAGATAAAGTAATATAATATTATTGTATATTATTAACATTTTTCCCATAAATTACAGGTTTATTTTTAAATAGTTATATTGTATAATGTTAATAGTAAGAGTAATAATATAATTTACGTTAGGAGGACACCTATGAAATTCGAAAAACTAAACGAGAACAAAATTAGAATCACTCTAAATAATCAAGATTTAATTGAAAAAAATATAGATTTTCATTCTTTCATGTCTAATTCAAAAGAATCTCAAAATCTTTTTTTAGATATGCTAGATGAAGCCGAAAAAAAAGTTGGATTTATAACTAAAGATTATAAACTAAGAATTGAAGCTTTAGCTTTATCTGATGGTAATTTCATTTTGACAATAACTCGTTTTGGGAAAAGTATTGATTCTCAAACCAAAAGTCAAAAAAGTAAAAATCTAAAAATCAAGCGAAAGAATCTAGATATAAACGCAAAACAATTAATATATAAATTTGATAGTTTTGAAGATTTTTGCAGTTTTTCAACTTTTATTTCAAAACTAAACAATATATACTCTATTTCTAAAAGTATAGTTTTATATTTATATAAAAACTCATATTACTTATACATTTCTAACATTAATACAGAACATCACAATATTAAACAATTGTATACTTTAATTACAGAATTTGGTACATATGTAGATAATTCAGAAATATTTGCTAGAAAGCTTACAGAATGTGGAAAAATTGTTATTAAGAATAATGCAATTAAAACTTGCAATAAATTCTTTAATTAACAAATTGTATTCAAAGTGGACGTTTTTAACTAGGCATTTACATTAAAATGTCTAATTAAAAACGTCCACTTTAAACATCTTTACTATTAATATAAATAATTTTGTGGGTTTTGAGCTGTACCATTAACTCTTACTTCTAAATGTAAGTGTGGCCCTGTTGAATTTCCTGTGCTTCCAACAGCAGCAATAACTTGACCTTGACTAACAACTGATCCAACTGAAACATATAACTGACTGCAATGTGCATAATATGTTTGAACTCCATTAGCATGATTTACAATAAGTAAATTTCCATAACTATAATGATATCCCGCATATGTAACAGTTCCTGCTGCAGCTGCTTGAATAGGCGTTCCATTTGATGTTGCTATATCTAAACCTGTATGATAATATCCTCTTTGTTGACCAAATCTACATGAAATCATACCATATACTGGTGTTGTTAATGGTATTCCTAGATCCACTTTATTATAAGAATTGTTTACATTTTTTGAAGAACCTATTGCACCATTATTTCCACTATATACAACTGGTTTTGGTTTTACTATAACAGGTTTCTTTTCATATAGTCCTTCAACACATGTATCAACATCTGAAAAATCAACTAAACTTGTATCATATTTTTCAACAGTAGTAATCTTATCTAAATTATTGGTATCTTTTTCTTTCAATTTATTCATAATCTCTTCTGTTTCAGCATAAGTAGCTAAATGATATTTTTCTTCTCCATTTAGCAGCATAGTGTAATATTTATAATAAGATACCCCTGTTCCAACTATTTTATTATATATATCTTCATCATTCGTTTCTACTTCTCTTTTTAATAAACACATTTCGTATTTTGGCATTGTTTGAATCTGTACAAAAGCAACATTTGAATCGCCATTTCCTGATTCAATATATTCATTTATTTTTGATTGTAATTGTCCTTTATTACTAACATAACCTAGGAACTCACCATTGTACATTACTTCATATGTAGGTTTATAGAAAAACAATATTGCACCAACAACTAGAATTATTGCTATGCTAACTAAAACAATAGCTTTCATTCCAACACGTAAATGTATTATTCCTTTCTTTATCTTACTAATATAAAACACTCTCCTCTCTGGTTTATTATATTTTATATCATTTTAAAATATAAATCAACTATGGGATGAAATTTTTTGTGCCAATGGATTTTTTCCATTGGCACACAGTGTTTTATTGTAATTCATTTTTTACACTTTGTATTTCTGTTACAGTAGCTGGTTGAGCTGATTTATAGTATCCTTTTGTTTGTGCTATTTTAAATAACTCATATTGAAAACTTTCATCATTGTTTCTTATTTGTTGTATTGTTTGTCTTAACTGCATATTTTCTGTTTCTGAAATAACTGTTTGATATGTTGATAATTCTGATTTAACTCCACTTAATATATCGTTAACCATTGTTTTTTCGTCCATAAAGACACCTCCATTTAGTTTTTTAATTTCAATTTTTATTTATTAGCTGTTTAAAAAAGACATTAATTTTTGTTTTGTATTTAATGCATCTTGTGCAGATTTTGTAAATACTTGTTTTATTTGGGGATCAACAGCTTGTGAAGCATATGTGTTTAATTTTTGATATGATGTTTCATGTGTTCCAATTAAATGTCTTAAGTTTTGAAGCTCTACTTGTGATAAATTAGCCATTATTATCATTCCTTTCTGTTTAATTTATATAGTAATTATTTACACTTTTTTGAATTTTATACATTTATAAATCAAACCAAATAAAATAGAGCAAAATGTTACAAACTTTGTTGTTACATTTTACCCTATTTTATCTAATCTTTTTAATTTAATAATTATAGAATTTCCAAACCTGCATACTTTGCCATTAACCTTTTGTTCCCTGACTTATCAAAACAAATTTCTACTTTCATATCATCACCTTCAGGTTCAACTTTTGTAATTGTACCTTCACCAAATTTCTTATGATAAATCCTTTGTCCAGCTTCATATTTAGTCACATCAACATCTTTATTCTTGTTAAGTGATTGTAAAAAGCTTTCAGCAGTTCTAAATGCAAATTTATTTTTTTCTCCAGTTGAGCCTGTACTATCCTTAAATTCTGAACTTTTTGCAGTTGCACCAACTGGTATTTTGTATGAATCCATGCTATATGTTTTCACACTGGATGCAGCTGAATTCTTACCAAATCCATATTCCCACTTATAACCACTATCTCCAAATTCATCTTTCTTAGGAGCAAACGCTTCTTCATAACCATCTAATAAATCTTCTGGTATTTCTTTAATAAACCTTGAAACTGGATTATAACTTGTAGAACCAAATATCGTTCTTCTTTTTGCACATGTTAAAAACAAAAATCTTTTAGCTCTTGTAATTCCAACATAAAATAAACGTCTCTCTTCTTCCAACTCTTGAGGTTCACCAATTGATTTAAATCCTGGGAATATCCCCTCTTCCATTCCAACTAAAAATACTGTTTCAAATTCCAATCCCTTTGCACTATGTAGAGTCATTAAAATAACACAATCTTCCTCTTCTTGCATATTGTCTAAATCTGTTGTTAAAGTCATATTTTCCAAGAACTCTTGTAATGTATTATCAGCAGATTCCTCTTCAAACTCCATTGCAACTGTTAAAAACTCGTCCAAGTTTTGAATTCTACTCTCAGCTTCTATTGTGTTTTCATCCTTTAAAGCTTTAGTATAACCTGTTTTATTTAATGTTTCTTTAACTAATTCTGAAATTAGAATTTTATCTTGTTTTGCTCTTAATTCCTCTATTGTTTCTACAAACTCTCTTGAATTTACATACACTCTATTTAAACCATATTGCTCAGCATTTTTTATAATTTCATACATTGAAACTCCTGTTTTTTCAGAAATTTCTTGAATGTTGTCCAAACTTGTTTTTCCAATACCACGTTTTGGTTCATTAATTATTCTTTTTAATGCCAAGTTATCTGATGTATTAAATATTAATCTTAAATATGAAATAATATCTTTAATTTCTTTTCTTTCATAGAACTTTTGACCACCTATGATTTTATACGGAATCTTTTCCCTTCTTAAAATATCCTCTATCGCTCTTGATTGAGAGTTCATTCTATATAGAACAGCAAAATCTGAGTAGTTGTAAAAATACTCTCTTTTCAATCTATTTATCTGACTAACAATATAGTTGCTTTCATTATACTCATCATCTCCAACATAAATCGATGGAAGATTTCCTTCATCATTTTGTGTCCATAGTTTCTTATCATACTTCACTTGATTATTCTTTATTACAGCATTAGCAGCTTTTAAAATATTACCTGTACATCTGTAATTTTGCTCTAATTTTATAATTGTTGTACCAGGGAAATCTTTTTCAAAATTCAAAATATTAGTAATGTCTGCACCTCTAAAAGAATAAATTCCTTGATCATTATCTCCTACAACTGTAATATTTCCATGTCTTGATGCTAATATTGAAATTAGCATAAACTGTGCCTTATTTGTATCTTGATACTCATCTACTAAAACATATTGAAATTTATCTGTATAATACTCATAAACATCTATGTTTTCTGTTAATATTTTTATTGTATAATTAATAATATCGTCAAAATCAATAGCGTTATTCTCTTTTAAACGTCTCTGATATAGTTCATAAACTTGTGCAATTATTTCTTTTCTATAATCTCCAGCATATTTTGTAGCATATGCCTTTGGTTCTAGCATTTCATTCTTTCCGTTACTTATTTCAGATAAAACTGCTCTATCTGTAAATAATTTATCATCTATCTTCAATTCTTTTAAGCATTCTTTTACTAATGTTTTTTGATCTTGTGTATCAAATATGATGAATGAACTTTCAAAACCTATTCTATCTATATATTTTCTTAAAATACGTACACATATCGAATGAAATGTGCCTATCCACATATCATTCACAGCATCCCCAACTAGAGACTCTACTCTTTGTTTCATCTCATTTGCTGCTTTGTTTGTAAATGTTATCGCCAAAATATTCCATGGTTTTATATATTTTTCAGCCATTAAATATGCAATTTTATGTGTTAGAACTTTAGTTTTACCACTTCCTGCTCCTGCTATTATTAAACATGGTCCATCTGTTTGAAGTACCGCTTCTTGTTGTTTATCGTTTAAATCTTGAATTAAATTTTGCATAATTTCTGTACTCTCCTTGCCTTTTTTTCACTTCATTTAGTATAACATAGTCGCTCCTAAAATGCCACCTGTATTGGATAAAAATTTTATAAATTTATTTTATAATTTTTATTAAAAATGTCGCCATTTTTTATACATTTAATTTAGATAAAAACAATTTAAAATAATCTATTACGTCTTTTCTCTCAATTAAATTCTTAACTTTTATATCTACTACTTCAATAACTTCATCATTTAGCATTACTTTTAGAGTACCTATTATTCTATCTTTTTCAACAGGTGCTTCAAAATAGTATAAATTGTTTATTTCTATATTTATGTTATCTTTATCTGTTTTCTTTATCGGTATAATATTATTTGATAACTGGGTTTTATATAATTCTATATTATTGTTTTTACACTTATTTATGACTATTCTATTTTTGTTAATCAAGCACCATTCCTGGAATTGTTTATCAACTATTTCTTTTATATTAATTAATTCATAATTCTTGTATACATACTCTATTAAACTAATGCTATCAGTAGTCCTCATTTTCTTTGTATCCGCTTGTAATACTACTGTTATTATCTCAAATTCATTTCTATTTACAGATGTTACTAGACATCTTCCTGCATTGTTTGTAAAACCTGTTTTCACCCCATTCACACCATCTAAATATCCTAGTAATTCGTTTGTGTTTGTAATGTTTTTAGGATAACCATTTATAGTTACAGTATAATTTTTTGTATTAACCACTTTTGCAAATATTTCATTCTTGAGTGCATAATCTGCTAATTTTGCTAATTCATATGCAGTTGTATAATGCTCTGGATTATCCAAACCATGTGGTGTAACATAGTGTGTATTATTAAGGCCTATTTTTTTCGCTTCTTCATTCATTAAATCTGCGAATTTTTCGATGCTGCCTCCAACATTTTCTGCTATTGCCACTGCAGCATCATTTCCAGATTTCAGCATTAATCCATATAATAAATCCTTCATAGTTATTTTATCATTATGCTTTAGTCCTAACCTTGAACCACCAGTTCCTGCAGCTTTAGCTGATACTGTTATTGTTTGATCTAAATCTGCATTTTCTATTAATACAATCGCAGTCATTATTTTGGTTGTTGATGCCATAGCTGTTCTTTTATTTTCATTTTTTCCATATATAACCTTTCCAGATTTTCTGTCATATGCTACCGCTATTCTAGCATTTATATTTGGTTCATTTTCGACTACACTTGCAGTTTCAATTGATTTACTTAACTCCATATCCTCTAATTCTTCATCTATATCATCTGCAAAACTAAATTGTAAACTTCCTATTATACAATTAAATAATATAATCAAACATATTATTTTTTTCCACATAAAAAAATCACCTAAATAAATATATTTTATTTAAGTGATTTTTATGTATTAATTTTTATAATTATATTTTATCAGGATTGCTAAAATTCATACTAAAATCTTGTGCTATTCCAGCTATAATATTTAAAAATATATTAAATGTAAATAATAATACTAATCCTATAGCCCATGGTATCATTTGCTTTTTAACTTCTGCTTTCCCTTCTGGTGATGATAATATAAATTGTATTCCTTTATACATTAACATTCCTACAGCAATTGCTATTGCTGCATATCTAATCCATCCAGCTATATATGTTGCTGCACTTAAAATTTTTCCATCTCCATATTGTGGAAGAAATCCACTATATAAAGTTCCCCATTCTAATGCATGAACACTATTTAAGCATACAAACATAAAGCTATAAACTAATAAGCATATTCTAGTAATTCTTTTTTTCATGACAATACCTTTCTATATTTTATACAATTATGGGTTTGTTCCATTTGAAGATCCACTTGATGGTAAAGCATTTTGTATAATTGTTACTACAACACTTGCAGATAATAATAATGCAATTCCACCAACATATAAAGCTAATGTCTTTTTGATTTCAGCTTTTCCATCTGGTGATGCTGTAATGTATTTAATACCTAAAAACATTGCTATAATAACAGCTATAACTATACCTGCCCATCTTATAATTCCTAAAATAGAACTTACAGTATTATCTAATCCTGTAGTATTTACATCAGATGGTGTTGGTACTGTAACTGCAGCAGCTGATATTGTGCTAGCAACTGTAGCTAATAATACAACAGCTAATAATACTATACTAATTACTTTTATACTTTTCTTATTTAACATTGTAATTTCCTCCTTTTATTTATAAATTAAATACTAATGCTATACTTTAATGATACCTCTTTTTTACAAAAAAGTCAATATTTTTTACTTATTTTTATTAAAATCATCTTTTCCTATATAATACTGGGCAATTAGCTCATCTAGTTCCACACTTAATCTATATATATCTTCATAGTTTTTTCCAGTTATTATGCTTTCGTTTAGCTTGTCCCTTGCTATACGGATTTTTTCATCTAACATATTAACCAACTCTCCTTTTTATTATGTGTGCTTTTTTTCATATATATAGAATACCATATTCAAGTTCAACAAGTCAATCAAAAAGCTGTATTTCTGCCCACTTTATTCATTTTTTCATCTCTCTTTTTCGACATTTTTCGACATTTGTTTATATTTATTTTTTTTAAATACCAAAATCCCACTAAAAATTATAAAAAGCGCTAACGACAACATTTGTGAAATTCTACAATTATAAAACATTAAACTATCTGTTCTAAGCCCTTCTATAAAAAATCTTATAAAAGAATAGCAAATAATATACAAATATGTTATTTCTCCAGTGAATTTTCTTTTTTTGCTCAAAATAGATAAAAAAATAAAAATTAACATTGTACATATTGATTCATATAAAAATGTAGGGTGAACATATTTTGTAACACCATTTTCTATTATTTCCATTCTTATTGGCCAATTAGTTTCATAACCATATGCCTCAATATTTATGTAGTTTCCCCATCTTCCAATTGATTGGCAAAAAGCTATTATTGGCGCTATATAATCCGTAATATCTAATAGTCTTATTTTCTTTATTTTACTATATATTGCAATTACTACAAGTCCTCCAATTATTCCACCATATATTGCAAGTCCACCATTTTTTATTTTAAATATTTCCGATGGGTTACTTGTAAAATAATCTAAAGAGAATAGTACATAGTATAATCTTGCAGATATAATTGCAACTGGTAGCATTACAATTGCTAAATCCAACAAATCATCAAATTTTATATTGTACTTACCATCATGTAGTTTACACCACAGTATTGCTAAAATCATGGAAGATACTATTAAAATTGCATACCAATATATTGGTATGCCAAACAATTCAAATGCTACGTTTGGTATAATTCCTGTTTTTATTATCATTTTTTGCTCCTAGTTTATGTAATTTAGAGAGTCTTTTTAGACTCTCTCGTTATTATTTTTTAGGGTTCACAATACTAATCCCCATTTTTTCTTCATTAAACACATCTTTTAGAATTTGCTCTGCATATTCTTTAGTAACTGTATTAAACTTTTCAATATAATCAAAACTATTAATTCCTTTAAAATTATCTATTAAAAACATTCTAGCTATATTTGAAACACTATTGTAATCTCCAACATAATCTCCATATATTTTTCTTTTTATTCTTTCAAAGTGTTCATCCTCTAGACCGTTTTTCTTATACTTTTCTATTTCTAGTTTGAATTTTTCGTATATTCTTTCTGGATTTTTTGATTGTCCACCAACCAAAACATGTGCATATTGTTTTGAAAATTCATAATCAAAATCAGGTTCTGCTAGTAAATCACCACTATTATATAATTCTTTATACAAATCTGAACTTTTTCCTATTAACATATTTAATAAAATTTGTATAGCTATATGTTTTTTTACAATTTCTTGTTGATTTGGTAAATTATCTTTTATTCCAAACATAAAAAGAGGCATACTAACTTCCATTTCTACTTCTTTTCTTGGCATATTTATTGATTCTTCTTCATGTTCATATATTCTTTTTATTTCACCTTGATTCTCTTTTGGAATTAATCTTTTCTTTATTTCTTCTAATAATTCTTCTGGATTAAAATCACCGCATATAACTAATGTCATGTTACTTGGATGATAAAAAGTATTATAACATTTATATAATACATCTGGATCTATGTGACTTATTGATTCTATAGTCCCCGCTATGTCCAACTTAACAGCATTTTTATGATATAAACAATCCATTGTGTTTAAATACAATTGAAAACCTGGATCATCATCATACATTTTTATTTCTTGACCTATTATTCCCTTTTCTTTTTCAACATTTTCATCTGTAAAATATGGGTTTTGTACATAATCCATTAGTTCATCTAATCCTTCATAAAACTTATCTGATGAACATTCGAATAAATATGCTGTATGATCATTTGTTGTATATGCGTTTGCATCTAGTCCTAATGCCATTAAAACATCTAAACTATTTCTACCGTTTTTTTGTTCAAACATTTTATGTTCTAGGAAATGCGCTACTCCATCTGGTATAAACACTTCTTCATTTGTTTGTGGCATTATAAATCTATTGTCTATCGAACCAAAATTTGTTCCCCATACAACATATTTTTTCTTAGTATTTGCTTTTGGAATAATTATTATGTTTAAACCATTTTCTAGTTTTTCAAAATATGCTTTTTCCTTTATTTTTGTACTTTCAACAATTTTCATATTGATCTTTTCCTTTCATTTTTAACTGTTTTGGACTTTAATAACACAAAATATTTTTTGTTATCTCTAATCCTTTAAAAAATAAATTGTATTTATCTGAATTTTATTAGCAACTTCAACTATTTGCTCTTTACTTACATTATTAATTTTATTTATATAATCTTCTGTTGAAACAAATTCATCAGATAACTCTTGAGAAAAATAATATGTTATTTCTGAATCTTGAGACTCAGAAATGCTTCCTACTGATGCATCTACTAATGTTTTTGCATTTTCTATATCTTCATCTGTAAACTCTCCATTTTTCATTTGAGTTAATTGTTCTTTAATTAATTCCACTGTTTTTTCATAATTAGGAATATCTATTCCACATTTTATGAAGATATTATCTTTTTGTCTTAAATAAGTCGAACCCGCTGTATATGCCAAACTAGCCTTTTCTCTTACATTTTGGAACATTTTTGAATTTGCACTTCCACCTAGAATAATGTTATATAAAGATGTACTATATTTGCTTTCTTTTTTGTTATCTAACACATCCAACCCTAAAATTAACTTACCTTGGGCTATTTGCATGCTCTCAGAAACCACATTAGGTTCTTGAATTCTAGTCTTTTCACCATTTTCTTTATTTACGTTATACTCTGCATTTCTTTCATTTAATTGCATAATTGTTTCATTTTCTTTAATTTCATTTATAATGTTATTATTTAAGTTTCCTGAAACAAATATATCAATTTTTACTCTTTTTATAAATTCTTGATAGTATTCATATAAATTTGATGCAGTTATTTTCCCTAAATCATCTATATACCCATATTTATACACACCATATGGTTCATCTTTATACATTTCTTCAATACATCTATCTAATGCGTATTTAGCTTTGTTGTCGATTTTTCCTTCAATAATTTGTTTTAAATTTTCTTTTTCACCATCAACATATTCCTGCTTGAAAGCCCCGTTTTCTATAATTGGGTTGAAAACTATATCTATTAGAATATCTATACATTCTTTACTTAAATTTTCTTCTGATGGCAAAAATTCGTTATTTATACTTTCCAAATAAAATTTTAAAACATGATTATCACCTGTTTTTTCAACTCCACAATCAAAGCTAGCACCATACATATTTTCAAGATTTTTGCTTATTTCTTCTTGTGTAGGCATTTTTGATGTTCCTCTTCTTAAAACAGCTGTTAATAACGCATTTTTTGTTACATCCTCTTTATTTAATTTAGATGTAAGAAAAATAGCAAATAAGTTTGTTTTAAATTTATTTGTGTTAATTTTATGAATTGTAATTCCTTGCTTAATTTCTTCTTTGTTATAATTCATTAAAAATCATTCCTTTCATTTTATTATTGTTATTATAATATAAAAAATAAAATTTATTCAAACATTGTATTTATTTAAGTTTATTATATTTTTCTAGTCGAGTGTTTTAATACCTTCAACGAGTTTATTATATAAAAACTGCCGTTTTTTTACAATATTATTTATGAATAATTTTCGAAAACATGTATACAATAATAAACAAAGAGCAAGATAATTATAATGAAAGGAGATATAAACTATGAAAATAATAAACACAATTGCTTTAATACTTGTCATCGTTGGTGGTTTAAATTGGGGATTAATTGGATTATTTAATTTTAATTTAGTCGACTTTTTATTTGGTGAAGGTTCAATTTTATCTAAAATAGTATATATTTTAGTTGGTATTGCAAGTTTATGGTGTATTAGTCTTTTTGCTAAAATATTTGAATAAACAAAATAATTTTATAACAAAAAAATCGCACTTTATTGTGCGATTTTTGTTTTTTACTATCCTAATATTTTCTTTACAGCTTCATTAATCATTTTTCCGTCAGCTGTAACTCCAAGTTTTTCTTTTGCTGCTTTCATAACCATTCCCATATCCTTCATTGATGTAGCTCCTACTTCAGCAATTATTTCTTTAACCTTTTCTGTTACTTCATCTTCAGATAATTTTTTTGGTAAATAACCTTCCAAAACAGCCATTTCTTCTTTAATTTGATTTATTAAATCTTCTCTTCCAGATTTTTCATAATCAGCTAATGAATCATTTCTTTTTTTGAATTCTTTAGCAATTACCTCTAATATTTGATCATCATTTAATTCTATTTGTTTATCTTTTTCAACTTGTAAAATTGCTGCTCTTACCATTTGAACTGTATTCTTTTTAACTACATCCTTATCTTTCATTGCAGCTTTTAAATCTTCAAGTAATTTTTCTTTCCACATAACAATCATCCTTTCTTAAGTTAGCTGTTCAAACGCCACTTGTTACATATATCACAAAAGTGCAAGCTTTACACTTGCACTTTTAATAAACCACTAAAATTTTCTCTTTCTAGCAGCCTCTGATTTTTTCTTTCTTTTTACACTAGGTTTTTCATAGTGTTCTCTTTTACGAACTTCTTGTAAT
>ODAI011614708.1_pt1 | contig 16506 bp, 14 predicted proteins | sample 1539321 | NCBI WGS metagenome assembly ODAI01 (sample SAMN02144231, study PRJEB22623) | gut metagenome | biome: sheep rumen | host: Ovis aries | place: New Zealand | reverse complement strand
CGCCTCCGATGGAATCGATTTGTCCACATAATAGATGCAGGTGCCGCCGGTCAGTAATAAGCCGGGGACGTTTTGGCCGTCCGCTTACTGGTTCCGGCCCCAGAAGTTTCTGGTGAACAGGATGATCACGGTGAACAGCTCCAGACGACCGGTGATCATCAGCCCGCAGAGATAGAGCTTCAGAACGGGGTTTTCGTAGAAGGAGAAGCAGCCGGTGGCCACCGCGTGGGTGATGGCGGTGCCGGTATTGGAGAGCATGGCGATGGCGGTGCTCATGTTGGTCTCGGCGTCATAGCCCTGCAGGGACAGGATCAGGCCGGACAGGACCGTGATCCCTGCAAAGGTCAGGAGAAAAGCGGTGATATTGGAAACCACGTTGGCCGGAATTGCATTGCCGCCCAGTTTCACGGCCACCACTGAACGGGGATGGATCCGACGGATGCATCCTCTGGAGACCAGCCGCAGCATGACTAGGATCCGGATGACTTTGACAGATCCGGCAGTGGATGAAGCGCAGCCGCCGATGATCATCACCGTCAGCAGGATGAACTGACAGGTCACCGGCCAGACCAGACCGGCGGTCCTCACATAGCCTGCGGTACTGGACATGCTGGCGCTCTGGAAGAATGCTTCGCCCAGGGCATGGGGAAGATCATGGGCGCCGGCCCGCAGCAGACTGAAAGTGCAGACGAGGGTAGTGAAGACAATGATGACCAGGAAGGCGCGCAGTTCCACATCGCGGGCAGCTTCCCGGATCCTGCCGGTCACGGCGTACTGATACAGGACGAAGTTAATGGAAGCCAGAATGCAGAAGACCGCGATGACGACCTCGACATAGATGCTGTTGAATGAAGCGATCCCGCCGGAGACGGGAGCGAGGCCGCCGGTACTGACGGTTCCCAGGGCGGTGATGACAGCTTCATAGCAGGTCATTTTCCCGGAAAGCATCAGCAGGATAAATTCCAGGACTGTGAACAGAAAATAAGTGATATACAAGGCCCTGGTGGAGTTGGTGATCCGGGTGGTGGTCTTCTGGTAGACCGGACCGGGCGCTTCCGCCCGCACGATGGTCTGTCCGCTGATCCCCAGCGCCGGCAGAATGGAGATGACGAAGACCAGGATCCCCATGCCGCCCAGCCAGCAGCTCAGAGCCTTCCAGAGAAGCAGGCTGTGGGAAGTCACGCCGTCCGGCAGGATGGTGCAGCCGGTGGTGGACATGCCGGATGTTGATTCAAAGAAAGCATCGATCCAGTTCTCTGTAACGCCGGAGAGCTGGTAGGGGAACATGCCGATCAGGGACGCCAGCAGCCAGCAGAGCGTAACGATCAGGAATCCGTCCCGGCTGTGAAAACTGGACCGGTCGAACCGGCACACCAGGAACACGATCAGTCCGATGGCGATGGTCACAGGGGCGCAGATGCCAAAGGCCCGGAGGGCAGCTTCCTCTCCGGTGACGGCGGCGAAAACCAGCGGGATCAGCATGGTGATCCCAATGATCAGGGAAATGGTGCCCAGGATTCTGATGAGGGCTTTGTAATTGTTTTTCCTTGAGATCATATACACACCTCACCGTCCCTGGGTCCAGTAGCCCGGGGTCAGAAGAATCACGATGGCGTACAGCTCCAGGCGTCCTCCCAGCATCAGCAGCGATAATACACATTTCGACACACCGCCGAAGCTCATGAAGGCGCCGCTCTCCGCAATGGCGCCGAAGGCATGCCCTGTATTGCAAAGGCAGGCGGCAGAGGCATTAAAGGCCTCAGAGAGGGACACATTGCCGAATGTCAGCAGAAATGTGCCGGAGAACAGAGCTATGAAAAACAGGAAGGGCATCGTGGCTGCGCCGGATACGGTATCCGAAGGCAGTCCCTGCCCGTTCATCTGGACCGTCTCGAAGAAATTGGAATGGAGTCTGGTGGAAACTCCATGCCGGATCAGTTTGAGCAGGATGCTGACCCTTGCCAGTTTCAGGCCGCCGCCGGCAGATGCGGTACAGGCACCGCAGAACATGAGGACCAGCAGGATGGACTGGCTGAAAGAGGGCCAGAGATCGTATCTGGTGCCGGCGAATCCGGTGGTGGTCAGGAAAGAGGCTGCGTGGAACAGGGCATCCAGGGCTGCGCTTCCGACATGCGGATCATTCCGATGCGCTCCCGCAGGCGTCTGCAGGAGCAGATCCGCGGCGATCAGGATGGCAGCTGCTCCGAGAAAGAAGCCGTAGAGACGGATCTCGGAACTCTTCAGGAAACCGCGAAGACCGTTTCTGGGCCGGCGCAGGAACAGGAACCAGTTCATGCCGCTGATGATCATGATGATACAGATGATCAGTGCAGGGGCAGGCCCCTGAAAATGGCCGATGCCATCGCTGTACCTGGAGAAACCGCAGGTGCTGACGGCAGACATGCTGTGGATCAGACCGTTGTACAGAGACAGACCGCTGATGGTCAGCGCAGCTGCGCCTGCCAGAGTCAGTCCCAGGTAGATCAGTGAAATGCGGCGGATGCTGGCGACCATTTTCTGTGTGATCTTTTCCAGCACCGGCCCGTAGTTATCCGGTGTGTTCAGCCGCTGCCCGTTGAGGCCCAGCGCCGGCATCAGTGTGATGGCGATCAGCAGGGTCCCGATGCCGCCCAGCCAGCCGGTCATGGCGCGCCAGAAAAGGATCCCATGGGGCAGGATGCGGGGGGATGCGAAAAGGGTGGCCCCGGTGGTGGTGAATCCGGAACATGACTCAAAAAAAGCATCCACGGGACGCAGGATCCCGCAGGTCAGATAGGGCAGGGCGCCGATCACGCACATCAGCAGCCACAGGATGGTCACCAGGAGAAAGCCGTCTCCCAGCTGCATTTTTTTCTGGTGGCCGCCGGGCAGGGCGCGGCTGGCGATCCCTGCCAGGAAGACCAGACATCCCAGCCACAGGAAACTGGAACCTTCCCGCCATTCGCCGCAGACGGCGGAAACGAGAAAGGTCAGTATCAGCGCAGGACCGAGAAACATCAGGAGGATGCCTGAGATCCTGATAAAAGATCGAATGGTCGGACCCATGATGATCACCTGCCAAACAGCAAATGAAGCTTTCTGTTGTCCTTCAGAAGCTTTTCAATGCTGGTGATATCGCTGATGAGCCCCAGCATGATGACACGATCGCCCTCCTGGATGACCGTGTTTCCGTCGGGGATGATAACTTCGTTGCCGCGGTGAATGGCGGCGATGATGACGCTCTTGGGCAGAGACAGGTCCTTCAGGGGAACGCCCACAAAATCCATATAGGGATTGGCGATGACTTCCATCAGCTCCGCCTGTCCCTGGATCAGCTGGGAGGAAAGAACTTTTTTCTTCCCCTGCACCAGCCTGGCGATGGTGCTGGTGGTGATATCCAGCGGGTTCAGGGCCATGTCGATGCCCAGGGCGGAGATGATGTCCACATAGGTGGAACGGCTGATCTTGGCGATCACATCTTCCACGCCCCGCTGTTTGGCCATCAGGGCCAGCAGCAGGTTGTCCTCATCAAAACCGGTGGCAGTGACCACCGCGTCCATGGATTCCATGTTTTCTTCTTCCAGCAGGGTCAGGTCGGAGGCATTGCCCCGCAGCACCATGACGTCATTCAGGTGGGTGGCCAGATAATGGCACCGTTCCGGATCCCGTTCGATGACTTTGACAGCGGCGCCGAATTCCGACAGCATCCGGGCCAGATAGAACCCGGTCTTGCCGCCGCCCAGGATCATGACCTTCTGCAGGTCCGTGTACTTGCCCCGTTCATGGACCTTGCTGTTCAGGGCCTGGATCTGCTCCTTCTCGCCGACGACGTAGAGGAAATCGTCCGCCATGATGACATCTTCACCGTGGGGGATGATGACCTTGCCGTTTCTGGAAATGCCCACCACCAGCATGTTAGGCAGGATCTTCGGGAAGTCCGGAATGGGCAGGCCGATCAGTTCCTTGTACCGGGTCACGTGAAACTCCAGCAGGGAGATCTTCCCGCTGCTGAAGATGCCGTTGCTCAGGGTATATTTCTCCGCCAGGAACTTATAGATCTCAACGGTGATGCCCAGGTCCGGGTTGACGATATGGTCGATGTCCATGTGCTCCTTGATGAAATCCAGCTGGGACATGTGCTCCGGATCGCGGATCCGGGCAATGACCTTGCCGCAGCCCAGTTTCTTCGCGAAAGAAGCGATGACGATATTGGTCTCATCGCTCTTGGTGGTGGTGATCAGAAAATCATAGGAAGAGACGCCCATGGATTTCAGGGCGGAGATCTCCTTGGCGTTGGCAGTGACGGTCATGACATCGATCTGCCCGCTGACTTTCTGAAGTTTATGTTCATCTATATCGATCACAGTGACGGCATTGTCCCCCTCCAGAAGGGTCCTGGCGATATTGACGCCCAGCTTGCCGGCACCAACTACTGCTACTTTCATGATATTACCTTTCGGAATCTGATTCTGCGCAGAATTTACTCCATTGATTGTATCACTTTGGCGGATGAAATCAAGCCTGTATCTGTCCCCGGGGGGATGCCGGAAGTATTTTCGATTTTCGGTAGCGCTTTGGCCAGCTTTTGCAGTATACTAAATGAAGTCAATTGTTCCTGACAGGAGGAAATGATGGAAATCAAACGATTCATCGGCGGGATCCTGGAGGCCAACGGGTACGTGCTCAGCGACCCTGATACAGGAGACGCATGGATCATCGATCCGGGCTACCGGCCGAAAGTGTTTATCCAATATGTGAAGCGGCAGGAGCTGAATCCCCTGGGGATCCTGCTGACCCACCACCACAGCGACCACACCGGCGCGGCGGATCAGGTGAGGAGAGCTCTGGACTGTCCTGTCTATATCCACCGGGCGGACGCGGACCGTTACGGCGAATGGGTGGATGTGCTGCTGGAAGGCGGCGAAGGCCTTTCGCTGGGCGAAGAACGGTTCTCGGTGCTGCACACGCCGGGCCACACCCGGGGGAGCGTCTGCTTCATGTTCCGCAAAAGCAAAGCCTGTTTTACCGGGGACACGGTGTTCAATGTGGACCTGGGGAGGACGGACCTGGAGGACGGATCCGAAGAAGAGATGCGTGAAAGCATCCTGCAGGTGGCGGACCGCTGGGCGGGAGACATCACCATCTACCCCGGGCATGGCGATTCCTGCACCATGAAGACGGTGCGCCGGATCAACAGTGAGTTTATCGATATCGTAGCGAAGGCAAGGAGATAAGTCTGCAAAGGCTGGAAATCGGAGAAACAGAATATGGCAATCAAACTGGTGGCCCTCGATCTTGACGGGACAACATTGAACAACGACAGAGTGATCAGCGAACGCAATCGCGAGGCGATGCGCAGGGCAGCGGAGCAGGGCGTGAATATCGTGATCGCCACGGGCAGACCCCTGTCCGCGCTGCCGCCGGATGTGTTTGAGATCGAGTCCATCCGCTACGCCCTGACATCCAACGGGGCATCCATCACGGACATCCGGGACAATACAACATTCTATAAGAACTGCCTGTCGCCCACAGCGGTTCGGGCAGCCGTCCGTTTTCTGCAGCCCCGGCCTTATGTGCTGGAGACCTTCGTCAACGGCGTGGCATATATCGATGGAGAATACTACCGGCAGGTCGAACGGACCCGCCAGTGTTTCCGGAGCGTGGATTACATCCTGAACACCCGCAATCCCGTGGAGGATATCTATGCATTCATGCTGGAGCATGAGGGAGAACTGGAAAACATCAATGTGAATTTTGAGGATGAGCAGCTGGGTGAGAAACCTTCGATGTATGAGCAGCTCAGGCTCCTGCCGGAGACCACCATCACCAGCTCCTTCGATCACAATCTGGAGATCGGCGGCGCCACCACCAGCAAGGCGGAGGCCCTGCGGCAGATGGGAAAGCTCCTGGGGATCACCCGGGAGGAGATGATGGCCATCGGCGACAGCCCCAACGACATGGCCATGCTGCTGGAATCCGGCACCCCGGTGGCGGTGGGCAACGCCAAGCCGGAAGTCAAGAAGATCGCCAGCTACATTGCTCCCACCAACCACGAGGACGGGGTGGGGGATGCCATCGAACGGCTGGTGCTGGGGATGGGGCAGAAATAGGACCTCCGGGAAGTTTTTCTCAAAGAGCTCGATTTTTCGAAAGCAGTCGGAAGGACTGCTTTTTTTGTTGTCCTGCCTGCCGGCACTTGACAGGGAATTATTTCCAAATTATAATATCTGCATAAAATGGTAATAAAAGGATATCAGTGAAACCGTCAGGGGACGTCACTGACAGATCGGAGGAAAGGGGAATCATGGACAAGAGAGAGCTGGGGAAGATCGGGGAGGATATGGCGGCCGCGATCCTGGAGCGAAAGGGTTACCGGATCCTGCAGCGAAACTACCGCTGCAGATACGGGGAGATCGACATCATCGCCGACCACTACGGGGGACTGTGCTTCGTGGAGGTCAAGACCCGGCAGGGATTTCATTACGGCAGGCCCTGTGAGGCGGTGACCGCGGAGAAGAAGAAGCATATCCGGAGGACGGCGCGGCACTATCTGGAAGAGATGGCGCAGGAGGGATATTCCCCGGGCAGGGTGGAATATCAGGTGATCGAGGTGGTGGTGGAACACCATGTCAATGCTTTTTAAAGAGAGGGACGAGAGATATGCTGATGAAGATCCATACGGCCACACTGTCCGGCGTCTCAGGACGCCCGGTCACGGTGGAAACAGACCTTCGGCGGGGCATGCCGGAGTTCTCGGTGGTAGGGCTGGCGGACGCCACCATCCGGGAATCCTGCAAGAGGCTTCGTCCGGCCATCATGAACAGCGGTTACGGATTCCCCAACGAAAGGATCACGGTGAATCTGGTGCCGGCGGACCGGCCCAAGGAAGGGAGTCATTTCGATCTGCCCATCGCTGTCAGCATCATCCTGCTCATGGAGGGACTGGAGGCGCCGGCGGATACGGCCCTGCTGGGAGAAGTTTCCCTGGACGGGACGGTCAATCCGGTGCGGGGCGTTCTGCCCCTGGCCATCAGCCTCAGAGCTGACGGCATCCGGAAGATCATTCTGCCCGCAGGCAATGCGGAGGAGGCCTCGGTGCTGCGGGACATCCAGATCCTGCCGGTGACAGATCTTCGCCAGGCGGTGGACCATCTCAGCGGCCTGCGTCCGGTCCCGGGTTACCGCGGCGTAAGCACATCCCGAAGGATCCTGCGATCCGTGGACTTCGCCCAGGTGATCGGACAGGAGAGCGCCAAGCGGGCCATGGTGATCGGGGCTGCCGGGAGCCATGGGATGCTGATGATGGGAAGCCCGGGCTGCGGCAAAACCATGCTGGCCCGCCGCCTGCCCACCATCCTGCCGCCGCTGACCTATGAGGAAAAGCTGGAGATCATGGGGGTGTACAGTGTGGCGGGGCTTCTGACACCGGAACTGCCCGTGGTGGAGGAGCGTCCCTTCCGGTGTCCCCACCATTCCATTACCCTGTCCGGGCTCATTGGGGGAGGGCAGCGGTCCCGTCCGGGGGAGATCTCCCTGGCCCATCGCGGGGTCCTGTTCCTGGATGAACTGGGGGAATTCGACAGCCGGCTGATCGACGCGCTCCGTCAGCCGGTCCAGGATGGATTCGTGCGGATCACGCGTAAGCAGGAGGAAGTGATCTTTCCCTCCAGTGTCATGGTGGTGGCTGCTTCGAATCCCTGCAAATGCGGACATCTGTGGGATGAGCACAGGCTCTGCACCTGCACAGCCAGGCAGCTGGCCAGCCACCGGCGCAAGCTCACGGGTCCCTTCTCCGACCGGATCGATATGCATATTCGGATGATGCCGGTGGAGCGAAGGGAGCTGTTTGATGCCGGGCGGCCCGAAAACACGACGGGATCGGACCGGATGCAGCAGCAGGTGGAAGCTGCCCGCCGGATCCAGGAGAGGCGGTACGCGGGGACAGGTTACAAGGCCAACGGCACCCTGGATGAAGCCGGCATTGCCAGGTTTTGCATACTGGATGAGGGATGCAGACGCATGATGCAGCAGGCATACGACCGGCTGTCCCTGACCATGCGGGGATATCACAAAGTGCTGAAGCTGGCCAGGACCATCGCCGATCTGGAAGGGAAAGAGAAGATCACAGAGACACATCTGGCGGAGGCCCTGATGTACAGGGCTGCCGGAATGGAAGGGGAAGGAGAGGACCGATATGGGAAAAGATGAGATCAGGGACAGGATCCAGACGATTGACTTCGGACAGCCGGCCTACCCGGATCTGCTCCGGCAGATCAGCGATCCGCCAAAAACCCTCTATTATATAGGGGCGGTGGAACTGCTGCGCAGCCGGTGCGTTTCGGTGGTGGGTTCCAGGACCACCACGGCCTACGGGAGGAATACCGGCATGGCAGTGGCCAGATGTCTGGCCAGGCATGGGGTCACCGTGGTCAGCGGCATGGCGGCCGGCATCGATACCTGCGCCCACGAAGGGGCCCTTTCAGAAGGGGGCAATACCATCGCCGTGCTGGGGACCGGGCCGGACATCTGTTTTCCGGTGGAGAACCGGGCGCTGAAAAAAGCCATTGAGAAACGGGGCCTGGTGATCTCAGAGTATGAACCGGGGACCCGGGGCATGCCGTATCATTTTCCGCAGCGCAACCGGATCATCAGCGGACTGTCCCAGCTGACGGTGGTGATCCAGGCCAGGAACCGGAGCGGCTCCCTGATCACCGCGGAGCTGGCGGCGGAGCAGGGACGGGAGATCTGGGCGGTGCCCGGCAACATCGACAGCCAGTACAATCTCGGGACCAACAAACTGATTCGGGAAGGGGCGACACCTTTGATCTGTATCGAAGACATACTGGAGCCGCTGGGTCTCCGGGGCAGGGAGAAAAAAGCGGCGGTGGTGAACCTGAGCCCCACCGAGCAGGAGGTCTACCGCGCCCTGGAGAAGCATGGCGAAATGAGCGCGGATGAAGTCTGCGTCAGTCTCTCCCGGCCGGCGGGTTATGTGAATCCCGTCCTGACAGCCCTGGAGCTGAAAGGATTCATATATTCCGCGTCAGGTAAATTTTTTCTTGCAAATCCCTGAGTTTCTTTCTATAATATGCGAATGTAGTCGATGCACCGTGGGAGTATGGCGGAATGCTCCGCACTGAAAATACAGATCAGGAGGGGGTTTCATGGCAACCGCGAAACCAACCAAAACACTCGTGATCGTCGAGTCGCCGTCGAAGGCCAAGACGATCGGTAAATTTCTGGGAAGCAGATACAAGGTCATCGCTTCCGTCGGACATGTAAGAGACCTGCCCAAGAGCAAACTGGGCATCGATATCGACCAGGATTTCGAGCCCCAGTATATCAATATCCGGGGCAAGGGTGATGTGATCAAGGAACTGAAGAAAGAAGCGAAAAAGGCTTCCAAAGTCTACCTTGCAACTGACCCGGACCGGGAGGGAGAAGCCATTTCATGGCATCTGGCAAATCTTCTGGGGATCGATGAGACTGCGCCCTGCAGGATCGTGTTCAATGAGATCACGAAAAAAGCCATCAAGGAAGCCATCAAACATCCCCGGGCCATCGATATCAATCTGGTGGACGCCCAGCAGGCCAGACGTGTTCTGGACCGACTGGTGGGATATCAGATCTCACCGCTCCTCTGGAAGAAAGTGCGCAGAGGACTCAGCGCGGGACGGGTACAGTCGGCAGCTCTGAAGATCATCTGTGACAGAGAACGGGAGATCGAAGCGTTTCAGCCGGAAGAATACTGGACCATCAGCGCTGCCTTCGGTGGGAAACCGGATTTCACAGCCAAACTGACTGTGAAGGACGGTCGGAAACTCACCGTCCGGAACAAGGAAGAAAACGACCGGATCCTGGAGGAACTCAGACAGGGAACCTTCCGGGTTGAGAAGGTGGAAGAGAAGGATCGGCAGCGGAAGCCGGCCCCGCCCTTCACCACCAGCAGCCTGCAGCAGGATGCATCCAACAAGCTGAATTTCTCGGCCCGCAAGACTATGATGATCGCCCAGCAGCTTTATGAAGGCGTTGAGATCAAGGGAAAAGGAACCCTTGGTCTGGTTTCCTATATCAGAACGGATTCCGTGCGGATCTCGGAAGAGGCCAGATCCGCGGCAAAGGAATATATCACGGAGAAGATGGGCAGCGACTATTACGGCGGCGTTGTCTACTCCAACCGCAAGAAGGATGTGCAGGATGCCCACGAGGCCATCCGGCCCTCCCATATCGAAGACGGCATGGAGCCGGAGATCCTCAAAGAGCAGCTGTCCCGGGACCAGTACAGCCTGTACCGGCTCATCTGGAACCGGTTCATGGCCAGCCAGATGGCGCCGGCCCGCTTCCAGGCGGTCAGCGCAGGGATCCTGAACGGACCTTACGGATTCCGGGCCACAGGGTCAAAGCTCCTGTTCGACGGTTTCCTGAAGGTCTACGACGCGGCGAAGAACGAAGAGGAGAGCAAGTGGCTTCCTGAACTGCATCAGGACGAGATCCTGACAGCTCAGGAGATCAGCGGCGAACAGAATTTCACCCAGCCGCCGGCCCGTTTCACAGAGGCCAGCCTGGTGAAGGATCTGGAGGAAAAAGACATCGGCCGGCCCAGTACCTACGCGCCCATCGTGGCCACACTGAGCGACCGGAAGTACATCCGCAAGGACAAGAGATCCCTGGTACCCACGGACCTGGGCTTCACGGTGACCGACCTTCTGTCGGATTATTTCCATGAGGTCGTGGATGCGGGATTCACTGCGGAGATGGAAGAAAAGCTGGACGATATCGAAGCCAAGGGCGTCCGCTGGAAGAGCGTCATCGAAGATTTTTACGGAGATTTCGAGAAAGAGCTGAAACGGGCCAACGATGAGATCGAACGGATGGAACCGGAAGTGGAGCTTACGGGAGAGACCTGTGAGAAATGCGGCCGGCCCATGGCCATCAAGCACGGCCGTTTCGGCAGCTTTATCGCCTGCACCGGCTATCCTGAGTGCAAAAATACCCGGCCCATCGTGGAGAAGATCGGCGTGGCATGCCCGGACTGCGGCAAGCAGCTCCTGCAGCGGAGAAGCCGCAAGGGCAGGGTCTTCTACGGCTGCGAGGGTTATCCGGACTGCACCAGGGTCTTCTGGAACCGCCCGGTGGACAAGAAGTGTCCGGAGTGCGGCAGCCTGCTGGTAGAAAAGAAAACAAAGAATACCACTCTGGAATGCTCAAACAGTGAGTGCAAATACAGGGAGTAATGGTGTATACTGATAACATGTTATAATAATCTAACTGGAGGTATCAGATGGGACAGTTTCATGCAACAACGATCGTTGCAGTCAAGCGCAGCGCGGATGATATCTGCATCGGCGGCGATGGTCAGGTCACCATGGGTGAGACCGCCATCATGAAAAACGGCGCGAAAAAAGTCAAGAAGATCTACAGAAATTCAATCATCACAGGGTTTGCGGGATCCGTGGCGGATGCCTTCTCCCTGACAGAAAAGTTCGAGAGCAAGCTGGACGAGCACGGCGGGAACCTGAAGCGGGCCGCTGTGGCCCTGGCGCAGCTCTGGCGTTCCGACAAGGCGGCCAGAAATCTGGAGGCTCTGATGATCGTGGCGGACAAAGAGGACCTGCTGATCATTTCAGGCACCGGCGAGGTCATCGAGCCGGACCAGCCTTTTGTTGCCATCGGCTCCGGCGGCAACTATGCCTATGCGGCGGCGAACGCGCTGTACAACAACACAGACCTGTCTGCAGAGGAGATCGTCAGGAAATCCCTGGAGATCGCGGCGTCGATCTGTGTCTATACCAATGATCATATCTCGGTGGAGAAGTTATAAGGGGGCAGGGAAATGGCAAATAAACTGTATCAGATGACACCGAAGGAAATCGTCGGTGAACTTGACAAATATATCATCGGACAGGACGATGCGAAAAAATCTGTTGCCATCGCGCTCAGAAACAGATACCGCAGAAGTCTTCTGTCGGAGGAAATGAGAGAAGAGATCACACCCAAGAACATCCTGATGATGGGTCCCACAGGCTGCGGTAAAACTGAGATCGCCCGCAGACTGGCCAAGCTGATGGACGCGCCCTTCGTTAAGGTGGAGGCGACGAAATTCACCGAGGTCGGCTATGTGGGACGCGATGTGGACTCCATGGTCCGGGATCTGATGGAGGCGTCCATCCGGATCACCAAGCAGGCCATGCTGGAAGAGAAGTACTCCATCGCGGATGAGATCGTGGAGGAACGGATCATCGAGGCCATCATTCCGGGCAAAGGCAGGTCAGCCGCGTCCGGCAGCAGCCGCGGTCCCTTTGATTTCCTTCTGGGAAACAGCGGCTATGTGAGCCAGAAAGAACAATACGAACAGCAGCAGGCGGAGAAGACGGAAGAGACCATGGACACAGAGCTGGCCAGGGAACAGGTCCGCCAGCAGCTCAGAAACGGACTCCTGGAAGAACAGTACATCGAGATCCAGGTCACGGAAACACCGAAGACCAATCAGCTGGATATGGGCAACGAGGGCATGAGCATCGCCATCGGCAACATCTTCGGCGATATGGCGCCCAAGAAAAAGAAGACCAGAAAGGTCAAGGTCAAAGAGGCAAGAAAGATCCTGCGGGAGGAAGAAGCACAGAATCTGATCGACATGGACCAGGTGACGGACGATGCCCTGCACAACTGTGAACAGAACGGCATCATCTTCATCGATGAGATCGATAAGATCGCGTCCGGTTCCGGTTACCGCAGCGGCGCGGATGTCTCCAGAGAAGGCGTGCAGCGTGATATCCTGCCCATCGTTGAGGGCAGTGTCATCAATACCAAACACGGTCCGGTCAAGACGGACCACATCCTGTTCATCGGCGCGGGAGCATTCCACACAGCCAAGCCCACGGACCTGATCCCGGAACTCCAGGGAAGGTTCCCCATCCGCGTGGAACTGGAGAGCCTGGACAAGGATACTTTTGTCAAGATCCTCACCATTCCGGAGAACGCCCTGCTGAAGCAGCACAAGGCCCTTCTGGAGACGGAAGGCATCGAGATCGAGTTCACGGATGAGGCGGTGGATGAGATCGCGGAGATGGCATTCCTGATGAATGAGCAGACGGAGAACATCGGCGCCCGTCGTCTCCATACCATCCTGGAGCGTCTGCTGGAGGATATTTCCTTCAATATCCCGGACATGGATACCGAGAAGGTGGTCATCGATCAGGCCTATGTGAAGGAGATCTTCGCGGAGAAGATCCATCCCGAGGATATCGACAAATACATTCTGTAACGGGAATAGTATTATTTTTAACAGTATTTAGAAAAGTCAATATTTTTTGTTGCGCATTTGCGCTTCTTTCATGTATACTGTAATCGTAGAGGGCTGGGATCAGAGTATAAACCGGCCCGCAGCTTCGACATGTAGTTAGAATGAGGTGAAAAATGAGCGACGTATTGAATAATGTCAGGAAGCTGAACTGGCTTTTACAGGAGAGCCCGACAGGGGCATTTTCGTTTAATGAGATGTGCGGCATTCTGAGCGACATGCTGGATGCCAATGTTTATGTAGCCAACGTCAGAGGCAAAGTGCTGGGCGTGGCTTATAAAGTCAAATCAGACAGTTCCACCATCATTGATTCGGAAACGGAGATCGAATTCTTCCCGCCGGAATACAATGATGAATTCCTGAAAATCGGGGAAACGGTGGCAAACGCCACCGGAGATGACGTGCTGGAGATCTTCAAGTATGATTATGATACTGCTGACAAGATCCACACCATCATCCCCATCATGGGCGGCGGTAAGCGCTGGGGTACACTGATCATGGTCAGATATACTCCGCCGTTTACGGATGAAGACCTGGTGCTGGGAGAATATGGCGCCACAGTCATCGGACTGGAGATCCAGCGCCGCAAGACCGAAGAAGAGAAAGCTGAAGAACGGCAGGTCTCCATGGTCCGGATGGCCATCGGCACCCTGTCCTACTCCGAGGTGGAAGCGGTGCAGCAGATCTTCGCGGAACTTGACGGGGACGAGGGCCTGCTGGTGGCCAGCAAGATCGCGGACCGCTCCGGCATCACCCGCTCGGTGATCGTCAATGCGCTCCGCAAGCTGGAGAGCGCCGGTGTCATCGAATCCAGATCCCTTGGAATGAAGGGGACCAGGATCAAGATCCTCAACAGCAAGTTCAAGGATGAGCTGAAACGGATGACCGTTTAAGATCCTTCACATTACGGAAATGAAAGATAAACCGCCGCGTGGGGAGAGTTTCCGCTGCGGCGGTTTTCGCGTGCGCTGACTGCGGAACTGTGGTACCATAGGGACATGATACGATTCAATGAGAACAATGAGATCCTGCAAGAGGACGAATATCGCGCGATCCTGGTGGGGATCGCTCTGGATGAGGACATCTGCCATTCCATGGATGAACTGGAAGGCCTGGCGGAGGCGGCAGGCGTCACTGTGATCGGCCAGATGGTCCAGGCCCGCCAGCGCCCGGAGAAGGCCACCTGCATCGGCAGGGGAAAGCTGGAGGAACTGGCGGAACTCTGTGGATCCATGGAGGCGGATACCGTCATATTCAACGATGAACTGAGCGGCGTACAGATGAGAAATCTGGAGGAGGCGCTGAATGTCCGGGTCATCGACAGAACCATCCTGATCCTGGACATCTTCGCGGGCCGCGCCACATCCAGAGAGGGCAAGCTGCAGGTGGAACTGGCCCAGCTGCAGTACCGCATGCCGCGTCTGACCGGATTCGGCAGATCCCTTTCCAGACTGGGCGGCGGCATCGGGACCAGAGGCCCCGGTGAAAAGAAGCTGGAGACGGACCGCCGGCATATCGCGGGGCGGATCGATGATATCCGGGCAGAACTGAAAAGGCTGGCCTCCACCAGAGCCCTGCAGCGGGAGGAGCGGATCCGCTCCGGAATCCCGGTGGTGGCGCTGATGGGATATACCAATGCGGGAAAATCCGCGCTGATGAACCGGATCCTGGAAGAGACCGCAGGAGACGAAGTGACGGAGATGAAGACGGTGGCGTCAAAGGATATGCTCTTCGCTACGCTGGATCCGCAGCATCGGAAGATCTCGCCTGCGGGAGGCACGGATTTCATCCTCATCGATACGGTAGGCTTTGTCAGCAAACTGCCCCACGGACTCGTTGAGGCTTTTAAGTCCACCCTGGAGGAAGTGCGGGATGCCGACCTGCTTTTGCATGTGGTGGATACTTCCTACGAACAGCGGGATTTCCAGATCGAAGTGGCCCAGCGGGTCATGGATGAGATCTGCGGGACCCGGCCGGAAGAGATCATGGTCTACAACAAGATGGACCTGACGGAAGAAAGGCCGCTGGATGCCAGCGGGCACGATGCCCTGTTCGTTTCTGCAAAAACAGGCCGGAACGTGGATGAGCTCCTGCGCAGGATCGACCGGGTGCTGACGGGCGGACTGGTCTCCGCCGCATTCCTGGTGCCCTACGACAAGGGCGCGGTCACATCGGCCCTGTGCGCCGGCGGACAGGTGGAATCCATGGATTATACGGAGACGGGAACAGTCCTGCGGGGCAGGTTCCGCAGAGAGGATCTGGGACGGTACCGGGCTTATCTGACGGAGGAGACGGCCGGACCCGGGGAAGGGCAGGAAACACAGACGAGGTAAGGAATGGAACTGTACAGAACGGTCAGAAAAGAAGCAGAGAGCGCCCAGACCATTGAACGGTCCAGATTCATCGCCCATGTGAAACCGGTGGAGAGCCGGGAAGAGGCGGAGGAATTCATCGCGCAGATCCGGGCTGAATACCGGGACGCCACCCACAATGTCCCGGCCATGGTGCTGGGAGATCAGGCCCAGATCCAGTGGGCCAGCGATGACGGGGAACCCCAGGGGACCTCGGGGGCGCCCATGGTGCAGCTGATGGTGGGGGAAGGTCTTACCAACATGGTGATCGTGGTGACCCGGTATTTCGGGGGCATCAAGCTGGGGACCGGCGGGCTGGTGAGAGCCTATTCCTCCAGCGCCCGGCTGGGGATCGAAGCCGCGGGGATCTGCAGCGTCTGCAGCGTATGCCGGATGAAGGTCCGGGTGGATTATACCTATCTGGACAGGATCACAAAGAAAGCGGCCTCTTCGCTGGAGGAGAAGGGCTCTTTTGTGATCTCCGATACGGCCTATGCCGACAAGGTGACCCTGACCCTGCTGGCCCAGGAGGAGGATGCGGATCCTGTGACCGACATGCTGGCAAATCTGACCTCCGGGTCAGCGGAGATCCTGGAAGCGGAGCCGGCGCTGGAGCGGGTGTGAGAAAAACTTTTCAAAAAACCCTTGACAGAAAAGGGCGTTTCCTGTATATTTTATAACTGTGCCGAGTGTGAAGGCCAAATGCGCTGGCGTGGCTCAACGGTAGAGCAGCTGATTTGTAATCAGCAGGTTGGGGGTTCGATCCCCTCCGCCAGCTCCAAAAAAATATAAAGTTCGTACTGGACAATATCAGAAAATGTGGTATAATGTTCCATGCACGACAGATGTCGAGGGATTCCCGAGTGGCCAAAGGGG
>ODAI010928247.1_pt1 | contig 16506 bp, 14 predicted proteins | sample 1539321 | NCBI WGS metagenome assembly ODAI01 (sample SAMN02144231, study PRJEB22623) | gut metagenome | biome: sheep rumen | host: Ovis aries | place: New Zealand | reverse complement strand
TGCGGAAACGGCCGCTGGCCAGCGGCATGTCGCTGATTACGAAGTCACCGTACATAAGCGTCGATCATTTCACCGATGCGGGCCATCAGCTCCGCATGGGTATGGGTATGGTTCCGCATGCACCAGCGGGCCTCGCGGTCGCAAAGCAGGCACCGGCGCGGTTCCAGTCCCAAATCCGACCGGGAAAGGATCGTCCCGGACGCATCAATCACGTCCAGGTCGAAGAGACGTCCCAGCGGATGGGTATCTTCAATACGGCAAACTGCCCGCTTCGCCTCCTCTGGGGAGAGCGGAGTGAGCAGATAAGCCTCGTATCCCGTGGCCAGGTCACGGACCTCCATGCGGATCATGTCGCTGCCGAAGCGGGCGATCAGGGCGGAGAGGGCGGCCTGGGCCACGATGAGGGAATGGGCATTGCGCTTGACCGTGCCCGGCATGATCACCGTCAGGCACACGAGGGTCGCTCCCGCATGGGCGCGGAGCAGTTCCTGCTGGAAATCCTGCCTGGCCTCCCGGGAGGCCAGCAACTGGTCAAGCGTAATCTCCATGCAATTATTTCACGATGTTCCGGATCTGGTCGAGGACCTTGCCGTGGCGGTCCATCACGATGCCGACGACCTTGTCACCGAACGGAAGGGCATCCGGCTCGCCGATGATGCTGGTCGCCTTGGCGGCCAGGTCATGGATGTCGACGACCTTCAGGCCGGCGGCTTTCAGGCGGCCGGCGATTTCGGGACGGAGCGGGTTGACGGCGATGCCGTATTCGGTCACGACGACGTCGACGCCCTTGCCCGGGGTGATCAGGGTGGTCACCTTCGGCACGACGCACGGGATGCGGCCGCGCAGGAGCGGGCAGACGATGATGGAAAGCGCGCTGTCTTCCGCCGTATCCGGATGGCCGCCGATGGCGCCGCGGATGATGCCGTCGGAACCGACGAGGACGTTGACGTTGAAGTTGACGTCGACCTCGAGGGCGGAAAGGATGACGATGTCGAGGGCGTGGACGGCGGAGCCTTCATGCTCGGCGCTCGCGTATTCCACGGAGGAGACTTCCTGGTGGAGCTGGTCGTGGGCGATGGATTCCGCGGCAACCTTGTCGAAGGACTGGACGTCGATGAGCCGGCCGATCAGGCCTTCCTCATGCAGCTTGACCATGTGGGCGGTGATGCCGCCGAGGGCGAAACTGGCCTTGATGCCCTTCTCGATCATGCTCTCGCGGATGAACTTCACGGCTGCCAGGGAGGCGCCGCCTGTACCGGTCTGGATCGAGAAACCGTCCTTGAAATAGCCGCTGTTGATGATCACCTTCGCCGCCTGCTGGGCGAGGAGGATGTCGCGCGGGTTCTTGGAGTCGCGGATGGCACCCGAGGAGATCTTGGAGCTGTCACCGACGGAGTCGACGACGACGACGGATTCCACGTCGCAGGCGGAAATGGACTTCGGGACATTCGGATAAGCCACCAGGTCATCGGTGAGGATGACGACATGGTCGGCATACCGGGCGTCCGGAAGGGCATAGCCGAGGGAACCGCAGATGGACTTGGCGTTCTCGGAACGGGGGCAGCCGGAGGCATTGCCCAGTTCGTCGCAGGAAGAGGCGCCGAGGAAAGCGACGTCGATATGGAGTTCTCCGGATGCGATGGCGCTGCCGCGGCCGCCGTGGCTGCGGAAGACGACCGGTTCTTCCATGAGGCCATGGGAGATCTCGTTGGCGAGTTCGCCGCGGAGGCCGGAGGTGGAAATCTTGGTGATGACGCCGTTGCGGATGTGCTCGATCAACGGGGCGTGCACGTCGGAGAGGCTGGATGCGGCGAGGTGGAGGTTCTTGAAGCCCATCTCGGCGAGCTTGGCGACAACCAGGTTGACGACCTTGTCTCCGCCGCGGAAATGGTGGTGGAAGGAAATGGTCATGCCGTCCTTCAGGCCGGAACGGCGGATCGCCTCTTCGAGGCTGACAACTTTCGTGTTTCTCATAGTACGTCCTCCTTGTTCAAAATACCGGATGCGATAGCCAGCGCAATGGTGCGCTCGGCACGGATGACGACCGGACGGTCGACCATCTTGCCGTTGACGGCGATGACGCCGGATCCCTTTGCCTGGGCCTCCTTGATGGCGGCGATGATCTTCAGGGCCTTGTCAATGTCCTTCTGGGTCGGGGCGAAGACGGAATTGACGACCTCGATCTGGCGCGGGTTGATGATGGACTTGCCGTCGAAGCCGAGGGTCTTGATGAGTTCGACTTCCTTGCGGAAAGTCTCCATGTCATCGAGGTTGGAATAGACGGTGTCGAAGCAGGAGATACCGGCGGCACGGGCGGCCACGACGATGGTCTCGCGGGCCAGCAGGAGTTCGGCGCCGCCCGGCGTACGCTGGGTCTTGAGGTTGGCGCTGTAGTCCTCGGCGCCGAGGGCGATGCCCATCATGCGCTTGGAAGCCGTCGCGATGGCGTAGGCGTTGACGACGCCCAGGGCGCTCTCGATGGCAGCCATGATCTGCGTACGGCCGACACAGCCGAGTTCTTCCTCCACCTTGATGATTTCGGCTTCGAGTTCACGGACTTCGTCGGCGGTTTCGGTCTTCGGCATGCGGATGACATCGACACCGGCCTTGACGACGGCCTCGACATCCTTCTTGCCGTAAGGCGTATTGAGCGGGTTGATGCGCACGACCATCTCGGTATCACCGTAGTCGATGGACTTGAGCGCGTTGTGGACGAGCAGGCGGGCGGCATCCTTCTCCGCCATGGTCACGGAATCTTCCAGGTCGAGCATGATCGAGTCCGGACCGTAGATATGGGCGTCTGCCATCATTCCGGGATTGTTGCCCGGAACGAACATCATGGTTCTGCGTAATCTTTCCATAGTTCCTAGTTATTTCCAGACATCTTTTCCCGTGGCACGGACGGCGGCGGCCGTCACGCGGGCGCGAATGGTGCAGTCGAGGGCACCTTTGTCAACAGCCTTGACATCGGCCTTGTCGATCCCGAGGCCTTCGAGCGTCTCGGTGATGACCTTCCTGATCTGTTTACCGAACTGGTCAGCCACGGAGCTGGTCAGGTCAATTTGCAAGCCTTCCTTGTCGGTCGGAGCGATCTGGATCATGATATCGCCGGACTCAAGCGTGCCTGCAGAAGCGTTTTTCATTTCCATGTTGAAGTATTTTAGTCTTTACGTTCTATAACGTTTTATGTGGCGGCGCAAAATTACTGCTTTCCTGCCACAGAAAAAAATTTTCCGGCAGGAATTTTCGCACAAAGATATGCACAGGTGATAAAGTCGGGTGATAAGGATCAGTCTTGCGGAGCGGAATCCGAAAGTTCGCGCGGAATGACGGATTCAGGGCCCTGCTGGCGGGCGCCCGGCTTGATCCGGGCGGCGGACCGTTTCGGAGCCAGGCCGAGTTTCTCCAGCTTGCCGATTTTCTTGATGACGCTCTGGTTGGAGTCCGTCAGTTTCTTGCGGGAATCGGCATAGGCGGCGGCCGCTTTCTCGAGATGGTCACCCAGTTTGACGTAACTGTCCATCCATCCCTTGAGCTGTCCCATCAGTTCCTCGGCGGTCTTGTAGACGTCGGCGATGTTCTTTTCCTGCTCATGCTGCTTCCAGGCCATCTGGATCATGTTGAGCACGATGATAAGGGTCATCTGGCTGACAATCAGCACCTTGTTGTCCTTCGCCGCCTGCCAGAGCATCGGTTCGGCCTCCAGCATCAGGCGGAAGGCGCCCTCGATCGGGATGAACATGATGTTGAAATCGACCTTGCGCCGGTCGGAAGGGATATAGGAGGCGTAGTCTTTCGTCTTGAGTTCGTCGACATGGGACCGGACGCTCGCGACATGCGCCTTGGCCAGCCGGGTCCGTTCCTCGACCGTCGCGGCATGCATGTATTCGTTGTAGGCGTTGAGGCTGACCTTGGAGTCGATGATCACGGGCGTGTCGTCGGGATAATAGACCATGACATCCGGGATCAGGGTCCGGCCGCCTTCGCTCTTGATCTCATGGCCGGATGCGTCCGTCATGACCCCCTGGGTGAAGAAATGGACGCCTTCCGTCAGGCCGGCGTTCTTCAGGACGTCGGTCAGCAGCATTTCGCCGAAATCGCCCTGGACCTTCGAATAGCCGGTCAGGGCATTGGCCAGGTTGCGGGCCTCGTCGGAGACGGACTGGGAGCGGGCATCCAGGTCCACGATCTTCTGCTCCAGTTTGTTGTGCCGTTCCATGGTTTTTTCCTGGGATTCCCTGACCGCCTCGCTGAACGCCTGGAATTTTTCCTGCACGGGTTTCATCAGTTCGGAAATCGTCTCGGCGCTGCGGACCTTGAACGCCTCGGAGTTGCGGTTCGTCAGGTTCTCGAACACCTCTTTCATCTGCTGCAGTTCCTTCGCATGCTGCTCGGCCAGGGCCTGCCGCTCCTTCTCGTGTCGTTCCGCCGCCTCGCGGCGCTCGCGATCCCGCTGCTGGGCCGCTTCGCGCCGTTCGCGTTCGCGGCCTTCTTCCAGCTGCCGTTCGTATTCCTCACGGGCCGCCAGCCGGCTTTCGAACCCGGCCTTTTCCTCGCGGAGCGCGGCCAACTGGTCCTGCAGGCCGTCCTTCTCATCCTCGTACCGGCGCACGAGGGCATCCCGCTGCCGGCCGCTGCGGGCCTGCAACAGGAAGATCACGACGGCAGCGGCAATCAGCACGACCGCCAATGCAATGCAAAGAATCAGGGTCAACGTATCCATGGCAAACCGTTTCGATGCTCAAAGATAAGAATAATCCCGGACATGGGCACAAAAAAGGCTTGCGGTTGTCGCGGAATATTGGTATCTTGGCATGTCCAATGACGCTGCCACTATGAAAAAGACACTACTGACCTTCACCTTGATCGCCGGCGCCCTTCTGGCCGGCCGGGCCCAGACCCTCCCTTACCAGGACAAGACCCTGCCTGCGGAACTCCGTGCCGCAGACCTGCTCAAAAGGCTGACCCTTGAAGAGAAAGCCTCCCTGACCCTCAACGGGTCCCCCGCCATCCCGCGTCTCGGCATCCGGCAGTACAACTGGTGGAACGAAGCCCTGCACGGGGTCGCCCGCAACGGATCCGCCACCGTCTTCCCGCAAGCCATCGGCATGGCGGCATCCTTCGACGAGGAACTGATCGAGGATGTCTTCACCGCCGTCAGCGACGAAGCCCGCGTCAAGAACCGCATGGCGGACCGCGACAACGTCCGGATCTACCAGGGACTGACGTTCTGGACGCCGAACATCAACATTTTCCGGGATCCCCGCTGGGGCCGCGGCATGGAGACCTACGGAGAAGACCCGTACCTGACCGGCCGTCTGGGCATGGCCGTCGTCCGGGGCCTGCAGGGACCTGACGATTCTCCGGTCCGGAAGGCCCACGCCTGCGCCAAGCATTTCGCCGTCCACTCGGGACTTGAGTCCAACCGGCACAAATTCGACGCACAGGTCTCGGAGCGCGACCTGCGGGAGACCTATCTCCCGGCCTTCAAAGACCTTGTCACCAAGGCCCATGTCCAGGAAATCATGACAGCCTACAACCGTTTCCGCGGACTCCCCTGCGCCGCTTCCGACTACCTCGTGCAAAAGATCCTGCGCGAAGAGTGGAAATACGACGGGATGGTCGTTTCCGACTGCTGGGCCCTTGCCGACTTTTACGAAAAAGGCCGGCATGAAACCGTGGACAACGCGGTCATGGCCGCTGCCATGGCCGTCCACAACGGCGTCGACGTCGAATGCGGCCAGGCGTATGTCAACATCCCGGAAGCCGTCCGCTCCGGCCTGCTCAGCGAAGCCGACCTGGACCGCAACGTCCTCCGCCTCCTGACCCAGCGTTTCAAACTCGGCGAAATGGACGGAACGTCCCCGTGGGACTATCTCGATCCGTCCATCGTGGAAGGCCCGGCGCACCGCGCCCTGTCCCTGAAGATCGCCCGCGAGAGCCTCGTCCTGCTCCAGAACAGGCACGACATCCTGCCGCTCAAGCCCGGTGCCAGGATCGCCCTGATCGGTCCGAACGCAGATGACGCCGAGATGCAGTGGGGCAACTACAACCCCGTCCCGAAATCGACCGTCACCCTGCTGGACGCCCTCCGCAAACGCATTCCGGACCTGGTCACCTTCCGCGCCTGCGGCATCATCGGCAACGAATACATGCCCAAGCCGCAGGGCCGTTTCGCCGAGATGGCCGACATGACGGACGAACAGCTGGAAGCCATTGCCAAGCAGTATGCGATCGGCAATGTCAACGACATCAAGAACTATGTCGCCCGCGAACGCAAGAGCCGCGAAAGCTACCTGCCCGCCCTCGACGTACCGGCTGTCCTGAAGCAGCTGGAAGGCATTGACATCGTCATCTTCGCCGGCGGCATCTCCCCGCGGTTCGAGGGTGAGGAAATGCCGGTGCAGGTCCCGGGATTCGCCGGCGGCGACCGGACCGACATCGAACTGCCCGCCGTCCAGCGGGAACTGCTGCAGGCCCTCCACAAGGCCGGCAAGAAAGTCGTCTTCGTCAACTTCTCCGGCAGCGCCATCGGCCTTGAGCCCGAGACCGAAAGTTGCGACGCCATCCTCCAGGCCTGGTATCCGGGCCAGGAAGGCGGCACGGCCATCGCCGACGTCATCTTCGGCGATGTCGCCCCTTCCGGCAAACTCCCCGTCACCTTCTACAAGAACGTCGCCCAGCTCCCTGAGGTGGAAGACTATGACATGGAGGGACACACCTACCGCTATTTCCGCGGCCAGCCGCAGTTCGAATTCGGCTACGGCCTGAGTTACACGACGTTCCGTTACGGAAAGCCGAAGGCTTCCAAGGGCGTCCTGACAGTGCCCGTGACCAATGCCGGCAGCCGCGACGCCGTCGAGACCGTCCAGGTCTATCTCCGCAAGCCGGACGACAAGGCCGGTCCCGTCAAGACCCTCCGCGCCTTCCGCCGGGTCAGCGTACCCGCCGGACAGACCGTCACGGTCCGGATTCCGCTCGATGACGAAACCTTCCTCTGGTGGGACGAGAAGGCCCAGGACATGGTCCCGGTCCATGGCAAATACGAACTGATGGTCGGCGGCAGTTCCGCCGACAGCAACCTCAAACGGCTGAAATACAAATATTGACTTCTGCACGGACATACCGGATACGGCTGGCAGCGGGCTTCGGCCTGCTGCTGGCTTTCATGGCGCTGGACCTCGCCGTCGGCCGGGTCCCGGTCCGCCCCGGTGATCCGCTGTTCCGGGACATCCTCCTGGACATCCGCCTGCCCCGCGTCCTGACCGCCGTGCTGGCGGGCTCCGCCCTGGCCCTGGCCGGGGCGCAGATGCAGGCCGTCTTCCGCAACCCGCTCGCCGATCCGCACATCATGGGGGTCAGCGGCGGTGCCGGACTCGGCGCCGCCTGCGCGACCTTGCTGGTAACCGGGGCCGCGGCCGGCTCGGGGCTTTCCGTGGCCGGTGCCGCCTTTCTGGGCGCAGTCCTGGCATCCCTGCTCATCATCCTGGTATCCAGCCGGCTCCGGAACGGGACGGTCCTGCTCATTTTCGGCGTCATGCTGGGTTTCATCTTCAGCGCCCTGACATCCATCCTGGAATATACGGCCAATGAAGAGAGCCTGAAACTGTTCTACAGCTGGTCGGCCGGCAGTTTCGCCGGGACCCGCCCGGGCGGCATCGCCATCCTGGCCGGTGCCGGCGTCCTGGGCCTGGCCTTGGCCGGCGCCAATGCCAAGGGACTGGACCTGCTGCTTTTCGGAGAAGATTACGCCACCCTGGCCGGCGCGCCCGTCCGCCGGATCCGCGCCTGCGCCATGGTCTCCGCCTGCCTGCTGACCGGCGCCACGACCGCATTCTGCGGGCCGCTGGGTTTCGTCGGCATCGTCGCGCCGCACATCGCCCGCCGCCTGACCGGGAGTTCGCGGCATGCCCGTATCCTGCTTCCGACCATGCTGACGAGCGCCCTGCTTGCCCTGACGGCAGACCTGCTGGCCCAGCTGCCCCGCGTTCCCCTGCCGGTCGGCAGCACCCTGGCCCTTGTCGGCATCCCGATCATCCTGGGCATTCTCCTGCCCCGTAAAAAAGACCGGCCATGAACCTGCTGAAGACCCATGACCTGACCGTCGGCCACGGCCGGCCGCTCATCTCCGGCATCAACCTGGAAATCGGTCCGGGCGAATGCATCCTGCTCTGCGGCGCCAACGGCAGCGGGAAATCGACGCTGATGCGAACCCTGGCCGGCGTCCTGCCGCCATTGGGCGGATCTTTCGACGGCGTCCCCGCCGTCCTCATTCCGACCCGGATCCCGAAAGTCGGCGGTTTTACCCTGCGCGAATTCATCCGGACCTCCTGCTACAAGGAGAGCGGGTGGAACGGGAAACTGGGAGACCTGGCGGAGAAAGCCATCGGACAGGCCCTGGACCGGCTGGGGCTCGGTCCCCTGGCGGAAAGGGACATCGCCACGCTCAGCGACGGCGAATTCCAGAAAGGATGCATCGCGACGGCCCTCGTCCGGCTGCCGGCCGGAGACGGCGGCCCCGGGCTGATCCTGCTGGACGAACCGACGGCCTTCCTGGATGTGGAAAACCGCCTGCAGGTCCTGCAGACCCTCCGCCGGATCACGGAAGGCGGGAAAGCCGCCCTGGTATTCTCCTCCCATGACCTGGCCGACAGCACAGCCTGCGCTACCCGCATTCTCGGCATCGCCCCGGACGGCAGGCTGCATGATTCCCGGTCCGAAGACAAAGACGCTCTGCTCCGGACCTGTTTTCCTGCGCTGGACAGCCGCTAACGGCGGATGTCGACGACGTATTTTTCCGTAAAGTAAGGATCTGACAGCCAACGGTCGATGCGCCAGGTGCCGACCGAGCCCCTGCGCAGCCGGAAGCGGCCCATCAGGAGCGCCGTTTCCTCGGCCACATCCCCGCCCCGCAGATAGAGAATCGCATTCGAGAACTTGCCGCGCACCCAGGGATAGAAATCCGTCAGGCTGGCGACGGCCCGGGAGACGACGTAATCATATGTCTCCGGCAGGGTCTCCGCCCGGGCGTGGACGACCCGCACATTCTCCAGCCCGAGGGCCTTCGCGACCTCCGAGGCGACGATGGTCTTCTTGCCGACCGAATCGCAGAGCGTGAACCGGACGTCCGGCCACAGGATGGCCAGCGGGATGCCCGGGAATCCGCCGCCGGTTCCGAGATCCAGCACGGAGGACCCGGCCAGGGCGGCATACTCGTCCGGATGTTCCGTCCGAAGGTAGGCGGCGACGGCCAGGGAATGCAGAACATGGTGCAGGTACAGCCCGTCGATGTCCTTGCGGGAGATGACATTGATCTTCGCGTTCCATTCCCGGTACAGGGCGTCCAAGGCGGCGAAACGGTCCTGCTGCTCCGGTGTCAGTTCCGGGAACAGCGCCAGGACGATGGCTTTGAATGCTTCGAATTCCATGTTCATTATTCCTCCATGTCCAGCATCTTCTGGATGATCAGGTTCCGGGCCCTGCTGATCCGGGTCTTGACCGTTCCCATCGGCAGGCCCGTCTTCTCCGCGATGACCTTGTATTCCAGGTTTTCGACGAAACACATCCTCGCGACCTCGCGATACACGTCGGACAGACCGTTCAGGCAGGCCAGGAAATTCTCATGGTCCTGGTTGTTGATGATCTCCTCCTCGGGGCTTTCGCTGTCGGAGGGCACGTCGACCGGATCGAGGTCGGAGTAATCGATCGTCATCTTCTCGATCTTCTGGCCCCGCACCTTTTCCTTGCTCAGGTGGTCGAAGGCCGTATTCCGGGCAATCCGGAAAATCCACGTGGAGAAATGGTTCTCCGGCCGGTAGGTCGACAGCTGCTTGAACGCTTTTTCAAAGCTCTCCATGCAGACATCCTCGATCTCGTCGGGGTCGGAGATGTACTTGGCGATATGCGCCGACACCCCGGTATGGTACCGGGCATACAGGTGGAAGAACGCCGCTTCGGCTTCGGGTGCGCCGAGGGCCATCCGGACCAGTTCGAGGTCCGTCTTCTCAGTGTGCTTCGAGCCAGTTTTTTCCTTCATTGCATTCTACGGTCAGTGGTACGGAAAGCGTGATGACATGTTCCATTTCCTCGACGACGAGGGCCTTCAGGGCCTCCGCTTCGCCGGGAACGGTATCGAAAAGCAGTTCGTCATGGATCTGGAGGACCATCCGGCTGCGGAATCCTTCGGCATCCATGCGGCGGCGGACGCTGATCATCGCCAGTTTGATGATGTCGGCGGAAGTCCCCTGGATCGGGGCGTTGACGGCGTTCCGCTCGGCCAGGGCGCGCACGGTCTGGTTGCGGGACGTGATGTCCGGCAGGTAACGGCGCCGGCCGAACAGGGTCTCGACATAGCCTTTCTCCCGGGCATCCGCGACGGTGCGGTCGATGAAGGTCCGGATCGACGGGAAGGCGGCGAAGTAGTCGTCGATGATCTGCTTCGCCTCGGTGCGGGAGAGCTGCAGCCGCTGGGCCAGGCCGAAGGAAGAGATGCCGTACATGATGCCGAAATTCGCCGTCTTGGCGATGCCTCGCTGCTCGCGCGTCACCTCGGAGACCGGGATGCCGAAGATCTTGGCCGCCGTCGCCGCATGGACGTCGACGCCGTCCCGGAATGCCTGGATCAGATGCGCATCGCCGCAGAGGTGCGCCATGATGCGGAGTTCGATCTGCGAATAGTCCGCGGACAGGATGAACCCGTCGGGGTCGGACGGGACGAAAGCCTTCCGGATCTGCATGCCGCGTTCGGTGCGGATCGGGATGTTCTGCAGGTTCGGATTCGAGGAACTCAGGCGGCCGGTCGCGGTCAGGGCCTGGTTGAATGTCGTATGGATCTTGCCGTCGGACGGGGAAACATAGGTCGGGAACGGTTCGATATAGGTCCCGAGCAGTTTCTTGACCGCCCGGAATTCCAGAATCTTGCCGACGATCGGGTGCCGGTCCGTCAGATACTGCAAGGTCGTCTCGTCCGTCGAATAACTGCCGTTCTTGTTCTTCTTGGCACGGGCGTCCAGTTTCAGTTTGTCGAACAGGACGTCGCCGACCTGTTTGGGCGAGGAAACGTTGAGACCGGGTTCGCCGGCCAGTTCGCGAACTTCCGCCTCCAGAAGGTCCATCTCCCGGCGGAGACCCTCCGCATAGAGACGGAGCTGGGCCATGTCCACCCGCACGCCGTCGTGCTCCATGCCGGCCAGCACCCGGCTCAGCGGCTCTTCCATGTCTTCGTACAGGGCCGCGACACCGTGGGTCTTCATGTCTTCGCGGATCTTGGCGCCCAGCAGCAGGAGGACGGCTGCTTCCCGGTCACGGCAGGGTTCCGCCGTTTCCTGCGGCACGTCGAACAGGGACGCCGGCGCCTCGTCGACGGGCGCTTCTTCCAGTTCGATGTCCAGGTATTTCTTCGCCAGGATGTCCGGCTTGTGGCTCTGTTCGGGATTGATCAGGTAATGCATCAGGCCGATGTCGTAGCGCCGGCCGGCCAGGCGGATGCCCGCTGCCTCCAGGTGGTGGGACTGCAACTTGAGATCATCCCCGTATTTGTCGATCGCGTCCTCTTCCAGGACCGCCCGGAAAGCCTCCGGCACGTCCGCCGCCACACCGCCTCCGGGGACGGCGACGGTCAGCCGGCGGGCCGGAGCGGCCATGCCGGTCCCGTCCGCGTCTGTCACGAAGGCCATCCGGCCCTCTTTCCGCGCGATGCGGACCGCCTCCGAAGCCGGGATCGTCCGGATCGTCAGTTGCGCTCCCGGATGCGGGACGGCCGGAGCGACGGATCCGATATATTTCCGGAGGGAATGGAATTCATATTTTTCGAACAGGTCGGCGATCTCGGGATCATATTCCGCAGCGATGCGCATCGCCGCCAGATCCGTCTCCACCGGCACGTCGGTCTTGATCGTTACAAGATCATGGCTCAACCGGATATGGCCGCGCGCCTCTTCGAACATCGCCTGCTGCTTGGCACTGAGTTCGTCCAGATGGGCATAGATGTTCTCCACCGAGCCATATTTCGCGATGAGTTTTCCGGCGCCCACTTCCCCGACGCCCTTCACGCCCGGGACATTGTCCGCCGTGTCTCCGCAGAGGGTCAGCATCTCGATGACCTGCAGCGGGTCCGCAATGCCGTATTTCGCACAGACGGCCGCCTTGTCGATGACCTCGTCATCGCCGCCGGCCTTGCCTGGCCGGACCTGGAAGACATGGTCGGCGATCAACTGGCCGTAATCCTTGTCAGGCGTCACCATGAAGACATCCGTCCCCGGGGCGCCGTAGCGGCGGGCGACCGTTCCGATGACGTCATCCGCCTCATAGCCCGGCATCATGAGCACCGGGATCCGGAGGGCGCCGCAGAGTTCCGTCAGCGGGCCGAGGGCATCGATGACCAGTTGGGGCGTCTCGCTGCGGTTGGCCTTGTACTGCGGATACATTTCGTTCCGGAACGTACCGCCCGGCGGGTCGAAGGCGACGGCCAGGTGGGTCGGCTGCTCCCGGGCGATGAGCTCGAGGATGTATTTGGTAAACCCGAAGAGGATGGACATGTCCATGCCTTTCGAGTTGATCATCGGCCGCCGCACGAAGGCGTAGTACATCTTGAAGATGAGCGCGTGGCCGTCGATGAGATAGAGTTTGTCTGACATGATCAAAGGATTGCCGGACGCTGAGGCCGACAATCCTTCAAAGATAGTCATTTTATTTTTGATACCGAGCCGGACCGCCCTTATTTCTTCAGGGACGGGGTCGTGCGGACCTCAAAGTCGTTGGTCGAGTTGTTCGTATCGGCCAGTTTGCCGTCCTTGGCCTTGCGGATGACGGTCTTGCCGTAACGGGTCGCATCGTCCTGGGTCTCGGAGACACCGGTCCAGCCGGCATCGACGGAAGCGTTGAAGGCAAGGCGGATCAGCTGCTCGGCGACGCCGCAGTTGATGCCGTCCAGCACCCATGCGTTCGGGATCTTGTAGCCGTCGCGGATGTCATTCTCGAAATGGTAGCCGTTCCAATCCATGACACGCTTGCCTTCCCACTTGTAGTTCTCCATGAAGGATTCCGCCGTCACGGAGTTCGGAGCAATGGCGATGGCGTAGCTTTCCATGCCGCGGTTGTGCAGGCCGGTAATCGTAAAGGAGGACTTGAACCAGCAGTTCATGTTGGCGACATCCGGATTGTCGGTGTCCGGGAAGAAGTCATTTTCGTCGTAGAGTTCGAAGTCCGCACCGCTGAGGTCGACACCGTTCGGATTGTCCTTCGCGAAGTTTTCCGCTGCCATGGCGATCACGATGGACTGTCCGGGCTCAACCGGAACATCGGTTCCCTTGCCCGGGATGGCATAGACCGTACCGACCGGAATTTCGTCCGTCAGTTCCGGATACGTGTAGTTCGCACCGGTCGTCGCGGCGTTGGAGTTATGGAAGCCGAGGACCAGCAGGACGCCGTCCGCATAGACGGTATGATCCGCGTTGTTGGTCAGTTTGAAATACTGGTCACCCTCGCTCGTGTCGCTGGTATTGGTACTTTCGATCAGGGCGCCGGTGAAGAAGACCTCCTCGATCAGCAGTTCGCCCGGTTCGACATTGCGCCAGCTCTGGACGGTCTTGATCGTCTCGAGGGTCAGGTCGTCGGAAGTCTGGATCAGGATGTCCGCACTGCGGTTCTCATCCGTCGTATTCGCTGCGAAATGCAGGGTGACATTTTCCTTGGTGGTTTCCTTGACCGTGACATAGGTGGCCTCGGAAGGGATCGTCACCTTGTAGGCGAACCCTGCCGGAACTTCGACAGTCAGATCCTGCTCGCGGGCCTGGACCTTGTATTCGAGGACGGAAGGATCGGCCGGAACGGCCGGACGGGTCTGGATGACGGCCACGGTCTGGACCAGGTCGCCGCCGCTGATGGTCAGACGGGCGCTGCGGCCGGCGGCCTCCTCATAGGCGGAAGTCGTCACGGTCACGGTTTCATTACCTTCGCCGCTCATCGGATTGACGGTTACCCAGCCGTCACCGTCGGCGACGGTGATCGTCCAGTCGACATTGGAATTGATGCCGAAGGTCTGCATGCCGCCAACGGCCTCGAAGGTCAGGGAAGGAGCGGAAGTAAGCAGTTCCGGATCCTCTTGCTTGTTGCAGGCAGCCAGCGCCAGAACGGCGGCCGCCACTGCGATCAATTTGTTCAATTTCATGGTATCTTATTTTTTTAGTTAAAATTCCAATCCGATGGCCGCCTGCAGGAAGGTGGCGTTCCCGCTCCGGCCATAAAACTTCTGCTGCAAGGCAGCGTCCATGTACAGGCTCATCGCAGTGCCCAGCGAATGCTGGACACGGGCGGACAACCGCGTCGAAAGAGCGTTGTCCGACCATTTCCCGAACTGGGAGCGGATCGATGAGCGCATCCGCGCATCCGTATATTCTTCCGAAAGGGAAAGCGACGAATCCATGCCGTCCAGCCATCCGGCTCCGCCGGAGACGTCCAGCAGCCACGCGCCGGCTGTATGTTCCCACCGCACATCGGTCCCGGCTTCCAGCGCCAGCAAATCCAGTCGCCGTGCCGGATAGAGGTATTCCGCATACAGGAAAGGCAGGGAGACAAAAGGAGACAGGGACCAGCGGTCCGCCCCGCGGACTGCCTGCCACAGGCCCTGCAGGCGGACGAAGCCGTTGCGGTTGCGATACATCGTCAGGTCCAGCAGGTTGCGGAACTGTCCGGACACGAAATTGTCCAGCAGGTTCTCCGTCCCCTGGCGGAATTCATACCGTCCGTCCAGCGTAATCCGCCAGTTCCGACGGCCGGCACGGCGGATCCAGGAGATCTCCGTCCCCACTTCCTGCGTCCAGAGTTCGGTAAAAGGAGCCTCGTTCTGGTTGATCAGATGCCGGACGGTCGTCAGCGAACCGTAGCGGAATCCGGCCTGGAAGCCTTCTCCCGACAAGGGCTGCAGAAGCAGGGCGGCAGTATAACCGTTCCCCCGGTAACGCACGTTGACATAGGCGTTCGTCCCGGCGAAGCGTGCGAAATGGCTGCCGAGTCCCGTCATGTGGAAAAGGGTCGTATTGGCTCCTTTCGGGTTGACGAAAGCCGTATTCTGCAGCTGGTGGTAGCGGCGGTAGGAAAGGGTCAAGGCAAGGGCGTAAGGCCCGAGTATCCGGCCGGCGGTGCCGTCGACCCGGAAATCCGAGGTCACATTCCGCGGCCGGGGATCGACCTGGCGGTATTCATGCAAGGCCCGGTAGGCCATGCCCGCTCCCCAGGTCCAGCCGCCGGAGCGGCCGGCATAATGGCCCTGGAAGGCATATTGTTCCCGCTGCAGGTCCCCGCCGACGGAATCCGCCATGACATAGGGATACAGCAGGGTAAAATCGGAAGTCTCGTTCCAGCGGACGTTGCGCTTGACGCCGCGTTCATAGGACGCGCCCATCAGGACGGCGGAACGTTCGAAACGATGCAGGTTCTCCGTACGGAAAAACCCTTGCAAAGCCGCGTCGCCCTCCTGGGTCAGCCACGCCTGGTCCTCCCGGCGCAGGTCCACGCCGGCTTCCGCCCAGCTCCGCTGCGGGACCCTTTCCAGCAGGAAGGCCGCCGGCGACCATTCCCGGGCAGACAGCCGCAGCGGATCCCGGCCCGCGGCCGTACGACCGTTCACGGACAGCGTGTCCTGCGCCAGGGCGCTCAGGCCCGTCGCCGCAAGCAGCAGGAAAATATGCAGGATCCTTCTCATCGCAGCAGGGTCATTTCCAGTTCGAGGTTGACGGAATCATCCAGCACGAAAGCGGCCAGGTCCGAAGCATTGTGCTGTGAACAGCGGACCGTGTGCACCGAACCGTCTGCGTAGGTCGCCTCAGCGTCGAAAGCGACGATGTACAGTCCTTTCTGGACGCGAAGGGTGGCATACCCGTTGGCGAAAACGGGATAGGCATAATTCTGCCGGGTATTGATGTTCAGGAACTGGTTGCCCTTCAGCGTGGGGTCCACCGTCATCATGACGATGTTCTCCCCGCCCGGCACGTATGCGTGGAGGGTTACGTTGGAGAAGATGTTCTGGTCCGCGTCCTTGACGCAGGCGCTCAGCAGGCAGGCTGCCAGCAGGAAAGATACGATTCTTCTCATAACTTGAAATCCAATTCCATTCCGAAATAAGGCAAGACGTTGCGGCGTACCAGCACGTCGTTGCGGTAGTAGTCCGGGGTCACGTCGAGGATCTTGTTGACAAAGACCGAGACGGAGACCTTGTCGTGGTAAAGTTTCTTCATCACCTTGAGATTGACGTTCATCGCAAAGGGGATGCGGTTGTAGACATAATTGACCGAATTGTAATCCCGGACCAGGAAACCGAGCACGGCATCCGAACGGTCCGCCTCCGTGAAAGGATGCTCCCCACCCTCCTTGTCGATCCAGGCGACAGGATCCTTGTCCTCCTCCGACGGCTTGCTGCCCGTAAACCAGACGGCCTGCAACGAGGTCGAAAAGATCAGGCCCAGCCGGGGAATCTGCGTGTCGGCCATCAGGCTGGTCGTCAGGGTCTCG
>ODAI011525828.1_pt1 | contig 16508 bp, 18 predicted proteins | sample 1539321 | NCBI WGS metagenome assembly ODAI01 (sample SAMN02144231, study PRJEB22623) | gut metagenome | biome: sheep rumen | host: Ovis aries | place: New Zealand | reverse complement strand
CGATATCAGTACCGCATAAAGGAGATTGCTATTACTATAGATTTGGTGCCCAAGATGCATCAGGTAACTGGACATATTATGTAACAAATGAATGTTATCATGCGTTCTTAGATTAAAAGGTTCTATTGAACCTTTTTATATTACAGAACAAATTTATTATAAAGTGTAATTTTATGTTGAAAAATAAAGAAAATAGTGTTATAATTATTGAAGTAAAAACGGAAGGAGGGATTATATATGACAAAAGTTGTTGTTCATAATGGTAATGTAGAAGCAGCTATGAGAACTATGAAGCAAAAGAATGCTAGAGATGGCCTCCAAAAAAAATTACGTGATAGACAAGAAGGATATCAAAAACCGGGAGTTAGAAGAAGATTAGCTAAAAAGGAAGGTATTAAAAATAGTCGCCGTAGAGAAAGAAATTATAACTAATTTCTAAACCTTTACGGTTTTTTAATTAGAAGGGTGATAGTATGAGAGATAAAATATTAAATGATTTAAAAGAAGCAATGTTAAAACAAGATAAAGAAAAATTATCAGTTATTAGAATGGTTAAAGGCGCTATTCAAATGCAAGAATTAGATAAACATGCTCCATTGACTGATGAAGAGGTAATAGGTGTTATTGCTAAAGAAATAAAAACAAGAAAAGAATCTATAGTTGAATTTGAAAAAGGTAATAGATCTGATTTAATTGAAAAAACTAATAAAGAAATTGATATTTTAAATGCATATATGCCAGAACAATTATCTGATGAAGAAGTAGCTAAAATTATTGATGAAGCATTTGCTACACTTAATCCTACTCAATCTGATATGGGTAAAGTAATGGGTTATATTACTCCAAAAGTTAAGGGTAAGGCTGATTTATCTAGCATTAGTAAAATAGTTAAGGAAAGATTAAGCAATTTATGATAAAAAATAAAAAGGATGGAATTCTTTTAATTGTATCAGGACCTAGTGGTGCTGGTAAAGGTACTATATGTAAAGAAATTATTAAAGATTTAGGTATATGGCAATCTATATCAATGACTACAAGATTACCTCGTGAAGGTGAAGTTGAAGGCGTTAATTATTATTATGTAACTGAAGAAGAATTTAAAAAACATATCGATAATGATGAAATGTTAGAATACGCGAATGTATATAAAGGATTATATTATGGTACACCTAAAAAAGAAGTGGTAAAGAGATTAAATAATGGTGAAGATGTGCTTCTAGAAATTGAAATGGAAGGTGCCATGAAGGTTAAAGAAAAATATCCTGCTGCTATTTGTATTTTTATAATGCCACCTAGTATGAAGGAATTAAAAAGAAGACTAGAGGGTAGAGGTACTGAAACAAAAGAAAAAGTCTTAGAAAGATTTACTAAAGCGTATCAAGAAGTCAATGAAGTAACAAAATATAATTATGTTGTTATTAATGATGAGGTAAGTAACGCTGTTAATAAGATTAAGGCGATTATTGAAGCTGAAAAGTGTAGAGTAGATCGTATAGAAGAAGTTGAAGTTGGTAATATAGAAGAAATTATCCATGAAGAATTAATTGGTATGGAATAATTTTTATGTTATAATTATTATAGGAAAAGAAAGGAGGTTAATATGAGTAAGATTAAAGTTTTCGCGCTTGGCGGATTAAATGAATTAGGTAAAAATATGTATGTTGTTGAAGTAGATAAAGACATATTTGTATTTGATGCGGGTTTAAAATACGCTGATGATTCAATGCTTGGTGTTGATTATGTAATACCTAATTATGATTATTTAAAACAAAATGTTAAAAGAATAAAGGGTATTTTTATTAGTCACGGTCATGAAAAACAAATGGGCGCGTTAAGTGATATTTTATATGATTTAAAAAATGTTAAAGTATATGGTACTCGTTTTACATTAGAAATAGTGAATCAAGAATTAGTTGAAAGTGGTATTACTACACATAATTTAGTGGAGATTAAACCATACGTTAATATTAAATTTGGAAGTAATAGTATATTTCCAGTTAGTTTAACTCATGATGTTCCAGATACTGTTGGTTATGTATTAAATACACCAGATGGTGCAATTGTATATACAGGTAACTTTGTATTTGATTCATCTATGTTAGGACCATATAAAACTGATATCGGTACTTTAGCGTATGTTGGTAAAAAAGGTGTTTTATGTTTACTTTCTGAATCAATTTATGCTGATCAACCAGGTTTTACTGCTCCTTCACATAGAATTGGTTCTGTACTAAGAGAAACATTAGTATTAAATGACGGTAAAAGAGTATTCTTTAATGTATTAAAAACTCAATTATATCGTGTTCAAGAATTACTAACATCTATTGAAAAAATGCATAGAGATGTAGTAATAATGGGTAAGGGATTAGAAAACTTAATTTTAGATTCTATTGAACATGGTTATATTAAATTTGATAAGAGTAGAATTAAGACATTGAAAGATATTAATGAACATAATGTAGTAGTTATTGTATCAGATGAAAGAGAAAAACCATTTAGTAATTTAAATAGAATTGTTAAGGGTTATGATAAATTTGTTACTTTAACAAGTGATGATGTTATTATATTTGCTACTCCAATATCTGATTCATTAGAAAAAGCATCTACAAAATTATTTGATGATATAGCTAAATTAGGTTGTACATTAAAAGTAATTTCTAATAGAAATTATAAATCATTCCATGCTTCAAGAGAAGATTTAATGTTGATGCTAGATTTAATGCAACCAAAATACTATATGCCAGTATGTGGTGAATATAGACATCAAGTTGCGAATAAAGAAATTGCGAATATGATTGGTATGCAAGATGACCATATCATATTAGTAACAAATGGTAAAGTAGCTAATTTTGAAAAAGGTGTACTTAAAGATACTAATGAAACTATTCCAGTAGGAGAGATATTAATCGATGGTAAAACTGTTGGTGATATTGGTGAATTAGTATTAAAAGATAGAGAATTATTATCTGATAATGGTATTGTAATAGTTACTGCTACTTTAGATAAACAAACTAAAGAGGTATTAGCGGGTCCTGAAATATTAACTAGAGGATTTATATATGTTAAAGAATCTACTGATATTTTAGAAGAAGCTGCTAAGATATCATTAGATGTAATAAATAATAATATTAATCATAATTATATTGATTATACTAAGGTAAGAAATGATATTAGAGAAGCATTAGGTTCTTATTTATATCAAGAAACTGAATGTAAACCAATGATATTATTAGTTATTCAAGAAGTATAGTTGACTTTTCGTTTAAATAATTTATAATAAATGTAATATTTGTTTTGAAGAGTATTGATTTAAATTGTTGTAGAGAGAATACGTTAGGTGAAAGTATTTATAATTTATATTAAGAAGACACAAGACGTTAAATAATCGAGTTGAGGCGTTAACGAATAAAGATTTCATAGTAAGGTGGCACCGCGGTAATACGCCCTTACAAAATTGAAATCTTTTTGTGTTTTAGGAGGGTTTTTATGGCAAATACTAAAAAAGTGATGGCAATAATATATAAGCAAACTGAGGTTCAGGGATGTGAAAATCCAACTTATTTATTAGTGCCAACTCAAGGCGTAGTTGGTGAATATGACGAAGAAAATGATACGCTTAAAATTGATAATGAGATATATAATAGTATTGAAAATGATAGCGCTTTATTAACTGAAGAAGAATACTATTTTAATGATATTGCTGATGTTAATGAAGAATATAGTGATGTAGCTAATGAGAGAATGGCAAGAGAACTTTTAAGAGAAAAAGAAGGATTAGTTGTAATAAAATCAATTGGTGAGACAACAAAAACTGGCAAACTAGATGTTGATGACTATGTTGATGGTATTTTAGATATTGAAGAGATAGAAAATGGACTAAAAGAAGAAGTAGCTGAGGCTATGGGAATTTTAAAAAGTGGAGAAGTAAATGAAAATGCTAAATCTTATGTAGTTAGTGTATATTCTAGTTTACAATCATTAATAGGTGGTAATGTTTATAATGGTGCTACACTTGCTGATTTTAGTAAAGAAACAATTGATTTCCTAGAAATGATAGCAGATGAATTTGATAATTTAATGGAAGAAGCTGGTATAGATCCAGATGATTTTGATGAATATGGAAATTATGATAAAGAAAAATTAAAATCTAATATTGTTGCTGGTACTAAGCCAAATGATTACGATCCAAACAAAAAAAGGTTTCCAGATTATTCAATAGAAGATTTATATACTGGAATAACTGAAGAAGTTGTTTCTCAAGATGAACATGTAATGCAAATAGTTACTTATTTATATAAAAGAATGACTGCTTTGACATTACCATTAGAAGAACGTCCTGAATTTGGTCTAATGATAATAGGTAATACTGGTGTAGGTAAAACTGCGATTTTGAAAGCATTTTCTAGAATAGTTGATTTACCAATTCTAAAGATGAATGCCCCTTCTATGACTGCAGCTGGTTATAAAGGTAATGATATAGAAGATTATTTAAGAGTTTTATATAAAGAACAAAAGGGTGATATGAATAAGATTCGTATGGCATTTACAATTTTGGATGAAGTTGATAAAATTAAGTACGATCCAAGTGAAGGAAAAGATGTTGGTGGAGGCTCTGTTCAGGATGTTTTATTAAAATTCATTGAGGGTCAAGAATTTGATGTTCCAGTTACTGATTATAATCATGTTACTATTGATAGTTCTGATATGTCATTTATATGTATGGGTGCATATACTGATGTGTTTGGACAAACAAAAAGAAGTATTGGTTTTACAGAATCAACGCCTGAACGAGAAAAAAATGAAATTAAAAAGATTTTAATAAAAAAAGGTGGTATGAAGCCTGAATTTATGGGTAGACAAAAGGAATTAGTTCGTTTGAATGAATTAAATGTTGATTCTATGCTTAAAATTATGGCTAAACCAAAGAAAAATCCATTAGTTATGATGCAAAAATTGTATGCTCAATGGGGTGTTGAAGCTATATTCAGTGAAGATTATAGAAAAGCAATAGCAGAAGCTGCATTAGCTACTGGTCTTGGTGCGCGTGAATTACAAAGTTTAATTGAGAATTCAACTAATGGACCAGTTTATGAGATAAATAAAAATAAGGGTAAATACCATAAGGTAATATTTACTGAAAAAACAGTAGAAGACCCTAAACAATATATATTAAGATAAAGGAGTGATTAGTGTGCAAAAACAAAAAGGAACATATGATGTTTATGGCATAGAAGCTAAAAAAAGAAAATATGTAAATAACATATTAGATTCACTTTGTGAAACTTATAATTATGGTTATATAGAAACACCGGTATTTGAAGCAAGTGAATTATTCCATAGAGGTGTTGGTGAAACTACTGATATGGTTCAAAAGGAAACTTATGATTTTCAAGATAGAGGTGGTAGAAATATTACCTTAAGACCTGAAGGAACTGCGGGTGTAGTTAGATGGTTTATTGAAAATAAATTATATGGTAATATGACTGATCCTGTTAAGGTATATTACAATATGAAAATGTATCGCTACGAAAGACCACAAAGTGGTAGAAATAGAGAGTTTACTCAATGGGGATTTGAATGTTTTGGTACTGATGATGTAGCTAGTGATGCTGAAGTTATCTCTTTAGCGTATAATGCTTATATCTTATTAGGCCTTAAAAACGTAAAAGTAAAGATTAACTCTTTAGGGGATACAGAATCAAGGAATAATTATAGAAAAGCATTAGTAGATTATTTTATGCCACATATAGATGAGTTATGTGAAGATTGTAAAGAAAGAATTAATAAGAATCCACTTAGAATATTAGATTGTAAAGTAGATAATGATTTAGATGTTATGAAAAATGCACCTAAGACATTAGATTATTTAAATGATGAAAGCAAAACTAGATTTGAAGATTTAAAGAAAATGCTTGATATGATGCAAATAAACTATGAAGTTGATACTAAGTTAGTAAGAGGATTAGATTATTATAATCATACTGTATTTGAAATAGTTATTGAAAATTCATATGCTTTAGGTGGCGGTGGTAGATATAATGGTCTTGTTGAGACTTTAGGTGGGCCATCAGTACCTGCTGTAGGTTTTGCAATGGGTTATGATAGAACTATGCTTGCTTTGGATGAACAAGGTATTAAATATGATTTAGAAGATGGTATTGATTTATATGTTATGTATGTATCTGATACTGAAAAACAAATGGCAATGAGTTTAACTCAAGCGTTAAGATTAAATGGTTTTATAGTTGAAACTGATTTAATGAATAAATCTTTAAAATCTCAATTTAAGAGTGTGGATAGATATAGTTCTAAATTCTTAACTGTTTTAAATGATGAAGTTTTAGCTAATGATGAATTAGTGATTAAAAATAATAAAACTAAGGAAGAAACTACTATAAAAATTGAAGATTTAGTAGAATTTTTAGATAGTAATATTGATGAATGTGACTGTGATTGTGGTTGTCAATGTGGTGATGACTGTAATTGTGGTTCTGACTGCGACTGTGGCGATGAATGTCATTGTCACCATGAATAGAGGGATAAAATGAGTAAGATATTTGTTGATGAATTAAAAAATTATATAGATAAAGAAATAACTTTCAGTGCATTTGTAGATACTATTAGAGATAAGAAATGGGTTATGTTTGTTATCTTAAAAGATCATACTGGTAAAGTACAAATGACTATTGAAAAGAGTGAAGAATCTAATCAAAAATTATTAGATATTATGTCTAATGTAACTAAAGATAGTACTATTAGTATTAAAGCTAAAGTAGTAGCTAATGAGGCTGTTAAATTAGGTGGTATTGAATTAATACCTACTTCTATAGAAGTAACTAGTAAAGCAGAAGAATTACCATTTGATTATAGTAATTTAGAAGGTGTAAACTTAGATACTAGATTAGATTATAGATGGTTAGATTTAAGAAATGATAAAAATACATTATTAAGATTAGTAGAATCTGCATTAACTGAAGGTATGAGAAAATATTTATATAGTAATAAGTTTGTTGAAATTCATACTCCTAAGTTAATTGGTACAGCTTCTGAATCTGGTTCAAATGTATTTGAAGTTAAATATTTTGATAGAACTGCTTATTTAGCGCAATCACCACAATTTTATAAACAAATGGCTTTAGCTGCAGGTTTGGATAGGGTATTTGAAATTGCTCCTTGTTTTAGAGCTGAGAATTCAAATACTAATAGACATGCTACTGAATTTACTTCTATCGATTTAGAGTTTGCTTATATTAATTCTTATGAAGATGTAATGGATTTAGAAGAGGATTTATTAATTGCTGCATTAACTGAAGTTAAGGAAAAATATGGTGATCAAATTAAAGAATTATATGGTAAAGAAGTAGTAATACCTACTAAACCATTCCCTAGAATGGATTTACAAGATTTATATAAAGAATTAAATAAAGAATATGGTTATACTATTCCGGATCATGATATTGGTGATACTAATGCTGAAACTGAAGGATTAATATATAAATATGCAATGGAAAAATTTAATTCAGAATTTATGTTTGTTACAGGTTATGCTGCTACAAAAAGACCATTCTATCATATGAGAAAAGATGGTGCTTTACAAGGATATGATTTAATTTGGAGAGGTACTGAAATTACTTCAGGTGCTCAAAGAGAACATAGATATGAAGAAATCGCTAAAAACGCTAAGGAAAAAGGTTTAGGTAAAGATGTTGAATTCTATTTACAATTCTTTAAATATGGTTGTCCTCCACATGGTGGATTTGCTATAGGTTTAGATAGACTTACAATGTTATTATTAGGTACTAATATTAAAGAAACACAATTCTTATTTAGAGGTCCTAATAGATTAAATCCATAAAAAAAGAAGCTTAAGCTTCTTTTTATTTGTTTACCATATTACTTTCATAGAATAGTGGGAATAGGCTATATCCATGTTCTCTTAAGTATTCTATTTCATTTGGTAAAATTTGTAATGTGTAATTGTTATAATCATGCATTAGTATTACTTCAATATTTGAATCAATTGAATTAACAAAATTGTTCCATGCTGCATCTTTAGATGGAAGCGAACCACCATCACCAGTTGCGGCTGTCCAATCAACCCAACCATATCCGTTTTGTCTTAATGCTTCTTGAATAGAACCTTTAAGTCTTCCAGCGGTAGGAGAACCACCTGGGAATCTTACAATATTTGTTGTAACGCCAGTTTCATTTCTAATTAATTCTTCTTGTTTTTTAACTTGTGTTATAAAACTATCTACTGAACTATATAAACCTGTTCTTATACCATGAGAATATGTATGATTTCCCATTGTATGACCACGTTTAGCTTCTTCATTATATATATGACAATTCGCGTTTCTATTATCAAAACATGTTTCTTTGTTATTTCCAATAGTGAAGAATGTTGCAAGTACATTATATCTATCTAATATTTCTAGAAATTGATGTGTTAAATAATAAGGTCCATCATCAAATGTAAGATATGCAATTTTCTTATCAGATTCTCCAGCTAATATTTTATCTTCTAATGTTTTTATATTAGCGAAGTATTCTTTTTTTAAATTAGCTATGTTGTTATCTATATCATTCGCGATAGTTATATCATTAGTTAGTTTATTGTATTCATTTTTCTTTTCTTCTAATTCATTTGATAATTCAGTATATTTAGTTTTTGCTTCTTCTGTTTCTTTGATTAATTTTTCTTTACTGATGAATAATAATGTATTTATTATAATAGTACAAATAAATAGGGTAGCTAGTATTATGATAAAAGGTCTTGTGTTTCTTTTACTCTTTCTTGCCATTTATTATAATCCTCAATTTGTTCAGATTTACTTTCTTTAATTTCATTATATTCGTTTGTACTATTTTCGATATTTACATTTGTTTCATCAATATTTTTGTTTATTTCTTCAATAGATGTTTTAATTTCTTTGTTTTCTTGTTTAATTTTTAAGTAATTATAACAATTTAAACCTGTAAATATGCATAAGATGAAGGTTATAATCGCTAATAAAATAATAACTACTTTCTTCATACTACTCACCATTTTAATTTTAATATAAATATTATTTTTAGTCAAATAAAAGTACTTGCATTCTTATATTTTACTATGATATAATGAAGGTACCAAGAGAGATACTTTATTATAAGCCTACAGTTGATAATATTGGGAAACTAATTGGGTTGTGGTGTTGAATACTCTTTATTTGAGGATCCTAAAGCAATTCATGTGTTGCCCCCCTGGTAGAACAGGTTTATTATCATTCGTGTCCTCTTGGTTTTTTTATGGCTTTTTGATATAATTAAGTAGGTGATAATATGAATGATGCACTTAAAAAGATAATTAAAGATATTAAAGGTAATGTACTTATTGTAGGTATTAATAATCAATATGTTTTAGATGCTGTATATAAAAATAAGGATTTAATTCAAGTTTTTAGTTTAGATAGGACAAAATTATTTAGTAAACCTCAAAAGAATGCTGAGTCTGTTAAGATAAGAAAACTTAAGAAAAGATTTAAAGATGGTTTAGATTATATGATATGTGATGTTAATGGTATTAATATTGATTTAAGAAGAGTTTTATATAATACATACAATATAATTGGTAAGGAAATTATATATTATGGAATATATGATGAATATGATGTAGATAGAATTATTAAGAAATATGAAAGATATAACTGCAAAGTAGATAAAAAGATGTATGATAATTCATTTGTATTAAGAATTAAGGTTAAAGATATTAAGGTTACTAAATTAGGATGGTATAAAATAGCTGATACGTTTGAAGATATTATAGAAGGTATTGGTAATTTATTGATGAGTTAATAAAATCCTTGCATTTTCTTAATTTTTATGGTATTATTAGATACGTGGATCCGCTGAGGAGTTCATGATCCAGATAACGCAAATAAAAGGAGAGTGACATTGATGAACGTAATTGATAAGATTACAGCAAAACAAATTAGAACTGATTTACCTGAATTCAGAGTTGGAGATCAAATTTCTGTTGGTCTAAAAATTGTTGAAGGTAACAAATCAAGAGTTCAAGCTTTTGAAGGTACTGTAATAGCTATTCAAGGTAGTGGAGTTGGTAAAACTTTCACTGTAAGAAAATTATCAGGTGGTGTAGGAGTTGAAAGAACTATTCCTTATAACTCACCTAACATTGATAGTATTACAATGGTACGTAAACAAGTAGCTAGAAGAGCTAAGATTGGTAACTGGTTAAGAAGTTCTTCAAAACAACCAAAATTAAAAGAAAGAAAGTAGTTTTAACTACTTTTTTTTGATATAATTATAATGGTGATGATATGGAAAGTTTAATGAGTGTTAATATTAGTAAATTTATGCCTATTAATCCTAAAAGATTAGTTGAGTTAATTAAGACATCTAAATATACCAAGGGTGTCGAAGTATATATTGCGTATAATGAAGAAGAATTAAAATATTTAGATGATTTAGTGTTTGAACTTAAAAGAAATGATTTGATATTACAAGTACATGGTGATGTTGAATTAGAATATGACAAACAAGTTTTTCTTGTTAGGAAATTGGAGGAATATTCATCTTATTTAGGATATCCGATTATTTATACTTTGCATACTATTTATGATGAGGATTTAGATTCTTCTTTAAGTAAAACTATAGATTATATTTCTAATTTATTAAAAGAGGTTAATAATGTTATAGTTTGTCTAGAAAATTTGAATAGTGTGAGAGGTGTTAGAAGGTTAAATAAAGACGGTATAAGAAAATATGTACTTAATGATGAAAAGTTATTCTTTACTTATGATATTGGACATGTAATTGCTGATTATGGTGAAGTAACTGATTTAGATAATTATATGTTTGAAGATATCAGAAATGTTCATATTCATACTCATGATGATAGGGGTAATGATCATATGCCTATATATGAAAAAGATCCTCATTGGAATATGATTACTAAAGCATTAACTTTCTTAAAATTAAATAATTATAAGTATAATATAGTATATGAATATGATTTATATGCTTGTTATGGTGATACATTAGAAGAACAAGTTATGGATTTTCTAAAATCTATAGATTTGGTTAGTCAAAAATATAATGATTAATATAGATATTCATGATATAATTAAGTAGGTGATAATATGAAATTTATTAAGGAATTAATTCCATATGTTGTAATAATTGCAGTGGTGGTATTATTTAGAACTTATATTGCAACTCCTGTTAGGGTTGATGGTGATAGTATGGTTCCTACATTTGAAGATGGTCAAATATTAATTTTAAATAAGTTAGACCGTGAATATGAAAGAATGGATGTAGTAGTATTTGATTATAAAAAAGATAGATTAATTAAAAGGGTAATTGGTTTACCTGGTGAAACTGTAGAAATAAAAGATAATACTTTATATATTAATGGTGAAGAAGTTAGTGATTATAAAGATGATGTTAAGACATCTGATTATAAATTAAATGTAACTATACCAGAAGGATATTATTTTGTTTTAGGTGATAATAGAGGTATATCTGCTGATAGTAGATTAATTGGTTTAGTTAGTGAAGATGATTTAAAAGGTACTATATGTTTTAGATTATTTCCATTAATGAAAATAGGAGGTATTAAGTAGTATGAAGTTTTTAAGAGGTTTAGCAAATGTAATATTAACTATTATTTTATCAGCCTTGTTATTTGCGTTATCAATGACATTTGTAATTAAGAAATTTGTACAAGAAGACTTAATTGTTGAAATGGCTAAAAATGAAATAGTTACTAAATATATTGACGATGCAAAAATAGAAGGTTTAGATGAAGAAAAGAAAACTGCTATTAAAGATTTATTAAATGAAAAAGATATTAATGATTTATTAAATACTATAATGGATAATTATATATTATATACTGTATCTGATAATTATGAATTATCTAAATCTGATTATAATAAGGCTTTAAAATTTTTAGAAACTCATGTTGATTCAGTTAATAAATTAAGTGATGAAAATATAGATATAAATTATATTAAAGAACATTTTACATATGAAGAAACTAATAAAATTGTTAAAGAAGGATTTGCTAGGTTAGATAGTGAGATAAATGGTAATGAAATTGATGCGAAAGATGTAATAGAAAATGTAAATATTATTAATATATACGCAAATATGGTTTCAAATCAAACTAGAATGTATATATTATATGGTATTGGTGTAGTAGTTTTATTACTTATGTTTATTAATTGGTCAGTAAGTAAATGGTTATTAGAAGCTGGCTTTTCATTAATAATATCTGGTACTATTGTTACTTTATTCTATAACTTATTCTTAATGATTAAAGATTCTATTGAAGCTGATGATGCAGCATTTGAATACTTATCTAGAATAGATTTTAAATATGCGATTATAATTGGTGCATGTGAAATATTTGCTGGTATCGCTATGATTATTATAAAATCTAAGATTGAAAAATTAGAACAAAATAATGATGTTATGGAAACAAAAGAGAATATGGAATAATTATTCTTTTTTTGTTATAATTAAGTAGGTGATAATATGAATACGTATAATGAACTTAAAATGCTTTATGGTGCTTATTTAGGTGTATCTGATATGGATGAATATAAGACTAAGGAATATGTATTAAGTGACTTAAGAAAGTTAATAGATGAATATATTGAAAGATATAATATGTATTATCATGATGAAGTAGAAGAAGACGCTAAAAAGCAGACTAGAATAACTAATTTACAAGATAGTTTAATTGTACTTAAAAGAATGGATGCACCATTAGAATTATCATTATTAATTAAAGAAAAGATACGTGAATTAAAAGATGAAGAAAATAGATGATTTATTAGATGGTTTATCTAGAACCAAGTTCCGTGGTTCTTTTCATTTAAATGATAAAATGAAAAAATATGTTATGGATAAAGGTATAGATAAAATAAAGAATGATGCTTATGAAATGATATGTAAGAGAATTAAACCAGCTTTTATATCTAATGATGGAAAGCAAACTCCTTATAAGCAAGTACATCCTGTTTTTGTTGCGCAACACGCAACTGGTACTTGTTGTAGGGGATGTATTGAAAGGATTCATCATATAGAAAAGGGTCGAGAATTAACTGATGAAGAAGTTAATTATATTGTAGATATTATTATGAGATTTATTGAAAGAGAAATGAAAAATATGTTATAATTTAATAGGAGGGTTTTTATATGTGGGGATCAATTATTGGAGATTTTGCAGGATCAATTTATGAATATGACCAAGTTAAGAAAGGTGTTCATCCTGTTGAGATAGATGAAATAGTAGAAGATTGGTCATTCTTTACTGATGATACAATTATGACTGCAGCAGTTGCAGATGCAATATATCATGGTGATGATCAATATATTAAATATTATAAAAAATATGTAGAAATGTTTAAGGATTATGATCCTAAATTCGCACCATATTTTAAAAGTGCATTCTCACCAAATTTTTTAAAAATATTAAAAGGTGAAGCTGAAGGTAATAGTAAAGGTAATGGTGCTTTAATGAGAATTAGTCCAGTAGGTTATATGTTTGATAAACCTAGTTTAGTTGATACACAAGCTATATGGGCAACTGGGGTAACTCATAATTCACCTGAAGCAATTAATGACGCTAGAATAGTGGCATTAATGATATATTATTTTAGAAAAGGTTTGACTAAGGAAGAAATTATTGCTGCTTTATGTAATAATGCTGAAAAACATCCTGGTATAGATTTCGAAGAACCTTCTTATCAACCGTTTGAAAAGGTTAATGGTACATGTTCTGAAACACTTAATAATGTTTTATATGCTGTACTTAACTCAGATAGTTATGAAGAAGTAATTAGAAAAGTTATATCATATGGTGGTGATACTGATACTAATGCTTGTATAGCAGGTGGTATTGCAGAAGCTGCGTATGGTGTACCAGAAAAGTTAGTTGAAAAGGTTAGAGTTAAAGTGCCTACTAAAATAAGTAATGTAATTTCTAATTGCTATTTAGATAAATATAACAATGGCCAAGTTATACATAAAGATGGTAAGATATTCTCTAGAATTTTTTAGTTTTTATAAATGTAAACCATTAGTAATAATGGTTTTTGTTTTAATCATATTTTTAATTTTGTGTTATAATTTTAATAGGTGATGATATGAAAAAGTATATAGGATTATATGCGTTAGTATTCTTATTACTTGTATCTTTAGTGGCTGTAATTATTATAATTGTTGGTAATCCTAAAGGTGTAAGTGTAAATTTAAGTAGTGCAGAAATTACAAAGGGAAGACGTACGGATGATATTAAAAAATATACTCAGGATGACTTTGATAAGTTTTTAGAAGATTATAATAATGGTAATTTAGATAATGTTTATATTACTGAGTTTTTATTTGATGGTGTATCTATGTATAAACCATATGATTTAGATGACTTTATAGAAGATGGTAATGATTATAAAACAAAGGCTTTAAAAGTTACTGTATATAATATTAATACAACTGGTGATATTAAATTGACTGGTAGTTTAACTGGTATGTTAGCTATTAATACAAATAATATTAAGCATGATATAAATTTAATATTAGATGGTGTTAATATTGATACTGATAATAAAAAAGTACCTGCTTTATATGTTTATAATAAAGATGTAACATATAATACGCATAAGGTAACTATTAAGACTACTAAAGATAGTCAAAATGTTATTGAAGGTGGTAAACTTAAAAAGGTAAGTTTAGTTTCATCTGAAGAGTTAGATAATTATACATCAAAGTATAGTAGTGATGTTAAAAATAATTATTTAGAGTATACAAATTATTATGGTGTTTATAATACTAGTGAATTAAACAATATATTATTCGCGAAAGTAACTGCTGATAAAGAAGATTTACAAGATGGAGATCCATATTACTTTTATAAGGCAGCAGGTGCGATTTCCTCTGATATAGATTTATATTTTGAAGGAGAAGGTACTTTAATTGTTAGTAGTAAGAATAATGAAGGTATAGAAACTAAAGGTAATCTATCATTTAATGGTGGTACTGGTAAATATGGTATTTCATCTTATGATGATTGTTTGAATACTACAATGGATGGTAATGAGTATCATAATTCAATATATATTAATGTTGAATCTTTACTTGCGGTTGTGTCTTTAGATGCAGATGAAGGAGATGCGATAGATTCAAATGGTACTATTACTATTGATGGCGGTAAGATATATGCGATATCAAAACCTGGTTCTGATTCAGGATTAGATTCTAATAATGGCACTTATATAAATGGTGGTACTATTATAGCTACTGGAGATATGTTAGATCCTATTAGTGATCAATCTAAACAAAGATTTATGGCATTTTCATTTAATGACAATGTTTCAGAAGATTCTGGTATTATCTTAAAAGATAGTGATGGTAATGAATTATTAAGTTATTCAGCTTCAAGAAAATATACTAGATTTGTTTATAGTAGTTCTGAGTTAAAAGATGATACATATTATTTATATATTGATAATGACTATGTAAATCAATCTACTGATAGCAAAGTATTAATGGGATACGCAAGTAGTGGTATGCAAGGTGGTATGATGGCTCCAACTGGTGCACCTAATATGTCAAATGGTGAAAAACCTGATATGCAAAATGGTGAACCCCCAGCAATGCCAAATGGTGAAAAACCTGATATGAAAAATGGTGAAAGACCTGAAATGCCAGATGGAGAAAAACCAAATATGCCAGGTGAAATGCCAACAGTTGATAGTAATGCTACATTAAATAAAGAATTTAAAGTTAGTGGCATTTCAAATTACTATAATGGAATTAAAGAATATACAGAATAAAATGTATATTCTTTTTTTGATAAAATTCGACATTCATAAATTGTATTATGTTTATGGATGGTGATAATATGAAAATTTTTGTGAAGTTATTGTTTTTAGTAGGACTTATGTTTTTACTTGGTAGTGTTAAAGGTATTACGTTACAAGAAATTATAGATGATACTCCTGATGGTGGTGTTATTAAATTGGATAAGGATTATAATGAATCAATTAATCTTAATAAAAATTTGATTATTGATATGAATGGACATTTTATAAGTGGTACAATTGTTAATAATCAAGTTACATCATCATATGATGAATGTTTAATTAATTCAAGTATTGATGTTAAAATATATGAAAAAGTAATTAGTTATAGTAATTTAAATGCGGATGATATTGTTACTTTAAATAATTATTTAGGTAAAGATGGAATAGTAGATGTTTTGGATATTAAATTAGATGCAATTTGTGGTGATTATAAAGTAGGTAATGTTGAAAGTGTATCAGATCCTATTATGTATAAATATGTTATACCATTATCTTTTTTAAATTTGGATGATGGTGTTAATAGGATTTTTAATGTTATTAAATTAGATAATGGTAATATTGATAAAGTAGATAGTTATTATCATGCTGAAGAAGGTACTATATCTTTTAATGTTTCAAATGCTTCAACATATATTG
>ODAI012251326.1_pt1 | contig 16514 bp, 15 predicted proteins | sample 1539321 | NCBI WGS metagenome assembly ODAI01 (sample SAMN02144231, study PRJEB22623) | gut metagenome | biome: sheep rumen | host: Ovis aries | place: New Zealand | reverse complement strand
TTAAACTAAACTCCCCGAGCGAGAAACGCGAGGTGATGAAACGGCTTGCCGAAAACTACGACCTCGACGAAATTAAGGTGTTCGAGCCGTCGCTCAACGATATATTCGTGGAATATGCGGGGGACTAAACCATGAAACAGTTTTGGACGATTTTTAAATTTGAACTTAAGGGCTACTTTAAAAACAAGATTTTTATCGGCATTACGATATTTTTAGTCGCCGTAATCGCGCTTGCGACTTTTTTGCCGAATATCATTTCTTCTATAAGCGTAGACGACGAAGTTTCTAATTACCCCGTAATGCTTGTAAAAAGCGAGGACAGCGAAATCAAAGACTTCGTCAAATCCTGCTTTAGCGACACCTTTTCCACATATAGAATAGTGGAAACTACGGAAAACGAGGATACAATTCGCGAAAAGATAACTTCCGGCGAGGCGGAGTGCGCGTTTATAGTCTATTCTCCGACGAAGTATAAATATCTCGTGGACAACTTGACGCTCTACGATATGAACGCCCAAACCGCAGAAGAGGCGTTACTTGCGGTATACCGTCTGAACGCGCTTAAAGACAAAGGAATTGAAGATAACGACGCTATAGCCATACTTACGGCGACGATCGACGGCGAGACGGTAACTCTCGGCAAGGATCAGGCGGCAAACTTTTTATATACTTATATAATGATTTTCGCGCTGTATATGGTAATACTTTTATACGGACAAATGGTCGCAACCGGCGTTGCAACCGAGAAGAGTTCCAAGGCGATGGAAGTTTTAATTACAAGCGCAAAGCCCTCGCATATGATGTTCGGAAAGGTGCTTGCGGCGTGCCTTGCGGGATTTACGCAACTGCTCGTAGTGTTCGGCTCGGCGATACTTTTCTTCAATATCAACAAGGCGGGACTGAGTAACCCGATAATACAGTCTATATTCAACATGCCGTTTTCGCTGTTTTTGTTTATGCTCACGTTCTTCGTACTCGGGTTTTTGATATACGCGTTTTTATACGGCGCGATAGGCTCAACCGCGACCAAACTCGAGGACATAAACACTTCGGTAATGCCGATAACGTTTTTGTTTTTATTCGGATTTTTCGTCGTAATAACGGCTATGACGAGCGGAAACGTAAACGGAATACTGATGACGATATGTTCTTACCTGCCGTTTACCTCGCCCATGGCGATGTTTACGAAAATCGCGATGGGAACGGTAGCCTGGTACGAGATTGCTATTTCGATATTTATACTTATCGGCTCTGTAATAGGCGTAGGAATATTGTCCGCTAAGATTTACAGATTCGGCGTGCTTATGTACGGAAACAAGCCAAAATTCATAGAACTTATAAAACTCGGGTTTAAAAAGGATTGAATATCAAGATTAAAGTGGCTACCGCGTTCGGCGGTAGCCACTTGGTTTATATCAATTTTTCATATATGGATTTCTTTTCAAGTATAGACGAGAGTTCGCTCGGCTCTATCACCCTGAATACGCCGCTTTCGTCATAGACATATAGCCGATACAGAGCGTCGCCGTCGGCAAGTTCCAGAAAGTTTTTTACCGTGCAATCCGAATTTACCGCAACCGTCTTTATCTCCTTGTAATTCTTTATGGAAACAGTCGAATAGTTGCCGTATACTCTTATATATACGCTCTCGTTTTTCACGTCGATCGAGCCGAAAAGTATAAACAGCGAGAAAAAAAGTATCGTGAAATTTATTTCCGTATACACGGAATACACGAACGCGCCTAAAAGCACGCACGCGAATATATACCCCGTTACCTTCGCTATTTTTACCGCCGTGGCGCGCTTTAGATATAAACTCAGCGTGGCAAGTAAAAATCTTCCGCCGTCGAGCGGGTAAGCGGGAATAAGATTTATCAGAAAAAGCGACGCGTTTGCCGTAAAACAGAGTTCCGTATACGGATAACTCGGCGGATATACCCACCACAGCGCGAGCGTCGATACCGCGACGCATAAATTGACCAGCGGTCCCGCCAACACGACCTTTATTTCGTCCGAATATTTTATGCCGTGTATATCGCCGGAAATAACGGCGCCGTAAGGCATTAAAGTTATCTTTTTCAACTTATAGCCGCATTTTTCAGCCGCATAGGCGTGGCCGAGTTCGTGAATTACGGCGGAAAAAGTAAATACGAGAAAAGAAAATACTTTGCCGGTTGCGGCAAAGTATATTCCGAATATGAAGAATATCGGGTGAACGCTTACGTTCAACTTTCCCATACGATATTTCCACCTTCTAAGACGTAACCGGTAAGTAAAACTCCGTCGTTATACATGCTGACCGTTACGTCTCCGCCGCCGACGTAGCCTATGGGAATATATTTATACACCTCGTTGCCCTCTTCGGCGTAAACGTAGTTAAGTCCGGAAATTACCGTCTTGAACACGTCGCTGTGGCTTACCGTCAAAGTATACTTGCCGTCTACCGACGAAACCGAAGTCAGAGTTCCGTCGCATACGGGATATATCGCGCCTTCGCCGCTTAACGTTATCACGCCGTCGGATATTTCGGCGCTTAAAGCGTCGCTCGGCGCTTTCGCGCTGAAGTTTAAATACGTCCTCGCGTCCGCAACCGTCGAAGTCTCGCCGAATACGTTTTTCATTATCGCGTTTATCCCGCTGCCTTCCCAGAAAATATTCGTTAAAAGTATTGCCGATATCAATAAGAATATCGCCACGCCCTCGGCGTAAATTATATCGAATTTAAGTCTTTTTTCTTTACGTTTCTTTTTCTTTTCGTCTTTTAATGGCGCAATCTCTTCGATCTGCTCTTCCTCGGCTGCGTTAGCCGTTACCGCCTCGTCGTAATTGACTTTGGCTATGACCTGTTGTTTTAAACTCTTTCTCTTCCTTTGCCGCGCGGGTTTTATTACCACATCGCACGACGATACGGGAAGTTCGAGCATCTCCGCGTAAATACCGTTTCCGTCTTTCATAATAGTCCTCCGTTACGATATACCTTATGAACGGCGGTATCGTTTTAGAACCGCTAAAAATTAAATCCGTGTAAATTTACGACCGCGAACAACTCGTTCGCCCTTTTTTCGTCTTTTTTCACGCCCTCGCCTTTCATATACGCAAGCGCCAGATAGTAAGTAGCCTCTTTTATTCCCATCGCGTTGCCTTTAGCCCAATACTTCGCCGCGCGCCTTAAACTCCTTTTAAACCCGAAACCGTAATAGTACCCGAGCGCCGTCGCTATTATCGCAGGGGCGTAAGCCTTGCGCGCCGACGACTTTATAAGGCGCATTCCGCGTCTTACGTTTACTTTCTCGCCTATCCCGCGCGACAGCATATATCCGTACATATACTGCGCCGCCGCGTGCCCCCTTGCCGCAGCCTTTTTATAATCGTTCTCTGCGTCACTGTAAGGCGCGTTTTCGGAATAAAACTTTCTCTCCGCCGTTATAAAATTGCTCTCCGCTACCCTTAAAACGTTAATTTTCCCCGCTACTAAATCCATAACACGCCTCCGTTTTTCTATATTATAAATCACTTAATATGTCATATGCGTGTCATATTTAAAAATTTTTATAAAAAAATTGCCCTCGTAACCGAGGGCAAGGTAAGTTATTTTACGCGATAAATTGCAAGGCGCAAAAAGCCGCGTAGATGGCGAGAAGAGTTACGCCTTGCCATCTATAGAGTTTACCCTTTACAAGCGGCGGAACGACCAATATAAGCATTACCGTAAACATTACGGGAATATCGATTATAAGCGAACGGTTAAAGCCGTAGAACGTCTGGCTCGGCACAGCAAAAGCCGTCGGCGAAAGAGTTATCGCCCAGCCGGAAACGAATATTATATTGAAAAGGTTTGCGCCGATAAGGTTGCCGAGAGATAGCGCGCTATGGCCTTTGACGAGCGAAGTTATCGCGGTGATAAGTTCGGGGAGCGAAGTCCCGAGCGCGATAAACGTGAGCGCTATTACAGATTCGGGTACACCCGCTTTTTCGGCGATTATCGTGCCGTTATCAACCAAGAGGTTTGCGCCGACGGTTATAAGAGCCGCTCCGATTATTAAAAGTACGACGTTCTTAATAAGCGTGCGCTTTCTTTCGCTTGCGGGCATTTCCTCTTCCGCGTTTTCGGGGGATAACAGTTGGGATTTTTTCGCGCTTTTTACCGATAAAAACAGATAAGCGCAAAAGCCCAAAAGGAATATAATGCCTATTATCTTATAAAACTTTCCGAAAAAGTAGGCGACTGCCGCGTATATCGCCGCGGATACGAAGAAGAATATCGCGGGCAATAAAAGCGATTTCCTGTCCGCCGCGGTCGGTCGTATCGCGATCGTGATAGCGGCAATCAGAGCCGTGTTGCAAATAACCGAGCCTATCGCGTTGCCGTAAGATATTTCCGCGTGTCCCGAAAGCGCCGCGCTTGCCGAAACCATTACCTCGGGGAGCGTCGTTCCGATGGAAACTATCGTCGCGCCGATCAGAATCTCGGGGATTTTGAAAATTTCGGCGATCTTCGTAGAGCCGTCCACAAACCAATCGCCGCCCTTGATCAAAAGTATTAAACCTAAAATAAAAAGTAAAATTGCTACCAGCATACGTTAACCTCACAATAGCCGAACAAAAATAATATTAAACAAAGATTATGGCGGTTTCAGGAGATAAGGAGTTCAAACGACTGACATAAAAAAGACCTTTGCCGCCCCTTCGCGACAAAAGTCTCGGATTTAAAGCGATACCGGATTGCATGCGAGCAACCGTGTTGACGATACCGTTCCGCGTTTGCGGCCCTACTCCCTTTTTGCGATATAATCTTAACACATTTCAGCGGCTTATGTCAAGAGTTTTACAGCAGAAATTACAAAGTATAAAGCATTAACTTTTCGCAGCGAGACTGCGACTGTCGTGACAAGTGAAATAGAGTATCTGAAAGCCCGCGGACAGTTCGTTTAAAAGCGCAATAACCTTGCCTATATGTTCGTTATCGAGGTGTACGAACGGATCGTCGAACACCAAAAACGGTTTTTCGCCTCCGTACATATTCTCTATGAGCGCGAGGCGAAAACACAGCGCCACGAGGCTCCTTTCGCCTTGGCTTTTGTACATTTCAGAGCGCTCTTTTCCGCCCTCTTCAAAACTTATCTCGAAGTTTTTATTCATGCCGACTTTCTCGCCGAGCGCCTTTTCCAAAGCCGCGGAATATTTGGTAAACCCGCGCTTTATCGGTCCGACGTATTTCTCTATAATGCTCTTTTCCGCCTCTTCCAAAAATTCGGCTGCGGCGGAGAGGAGTTTATATTTTTCGGTATACTCCTTTATCTTTTCGTCCGACTTCGCCTTTAACGCTACGAGATCGTCAAGTCTTTCCGCCTCCCACTCGCCGTCGCGTATCTCCTTTTCGAGCGCGGTAACTTGCGCGGACAATTCCCTTTGCTCTCTTATCAGCGCTTCGACGTCCTTTTTCTCCGCGGCAGGTCTTTCCTTTAAATTTTTAGCCTCTGCGTATTCTTTTGCCTCGACTTCCGCGCTTTTGCATCTTTTTTCCAAAGCGCTTATCTCGAAGGCGTATCTTCTCAACGACTTTATCGTTTCAGAATAATTATCCGTCGTTACGTTTTTCGCCGCGAATATTTCCTTTATCTCGGATTTTAATCTCTCCGTCTCTTCCGCGCGTTTCTCTGCTCTTTTTGCGCGGATTTCTTTTGCGGCTTGAAGTTCTTTAAAGTCCGAGACGTCTTTATTTATAAGCGCGAACCTCGTTTCGTATCTGCCTTCTTTATAGCCGTATTTTATGAAAAACCGCTCTATAGGTCGATTAATCTCTGTCAACCGCTCTTTAAGCCTTTGCTTTTCGGGATTTAAAACCCGCTCTTTTTGCACTTCGGTTTTGAGCGCGTCCATCTTTTGGTTTACGCTTATAACGGCGCTTGCCGCTACGGCAAGCAGTCCTATTGCGATAAGCCCCCCGCCGACTATGCCGCTGAAAAACAACGCGACTATTCCTATCAATGCAATCGCACCGCCGACTATCGCGACAGGCTTGAATTTGTCGTTTTTATACGGCTCTTTTTTCGTTTCGCTCTCTATATACTCCGGAACTGCGAGGTATTCCTCATCTGCCGCTTGATATTCTCTTATCAGTTGTTCGATTTCGGCCATTTCGTCCGCGCCCGGCACGCCTATAGAAAATTTTTCGCTTAAATAGTCGAGTTTCCGACTGTTTACGTCCTCGCTCTCTTTATCGCTCATAGCCGTCAGCGCGGTTATTTCGGTAAGCGCCCTCTCCGCACGCATAAGGTCTTTCTCGTCGGGAACGCCCGAAGGATATTCGGCGCGCTTTAGCGAAAGTTCGCGCTTTAGCCCGTTCGCCTTTTCCGTAAGTCGGTCGAGCGTTTCCCACGCTTGCAGCGTTTCGTTTAAAGTCGAGGCGAATTTCAGTTCCTCGGCTATCGCCCCGCCGTCCTTTTTCAGTTCGCTGAGCGACGAGTACTTCGGCTCGAGCGACGCCTTTATTGCGGAAACGTTCTCTATTTCCGCTCTGAGACTGTCGTTCGTGCGTTTCTCTATCGAAATATAGTCGTTGGCTTTTCTCGATTTTTTATACATGCCTGCGGCGGTTTTCAGTCTTTCCGCCGCGAGGTCGAAGTTCTCGTCGCCCTCGCCGCCTAAAATCCCCTCGAGTTTTTTGCCTATAGACGCCGTAGAAGATATTTTTATATCCGTCGCGTCTATAAACAGCGTTCGCTCGAACGCCTCTCTGTCAAGCCCGAACACGCTTTCGCCGATTTTACCGTCAAAGCCGTAATACTGCTCGCCGCCTTTAAATACGACTAAGTTATCCTGCGTTTCGCTCTTCTCGCCGAAAAACCGCTCGACTTTATAGGTGTCGCCGTTAAACTCAAACGTTAAGTTTCCGCCGAATTGCCCGCCCGAAAACGGGTAAAACCGCTTTCTGTCGCCGAATTCTTTCGTGTTCGATTTATAGCCGTCAAGACCGTAGAACATCGCTTTTATAAACGACGCGATAGTCGTCTTTCCGTAGCCGTTCGCCTCGCAAAACTCGGTTATCCCGTCGCCGAAGGTTATTTCGCGTTCGGATATCGCGCCGTAGTTTTCTATATAACAAGATATCAGTTTCATATTTCTAATCTACTTTTTCTCCGTTTATCGCCCTTAGCCCGAACGAAATTATCTTCGCTTTTTCTTCTTCGGTGTACTTATCGCTTGCCTCGACCGCGCGTATAAACTCGCCTATAAGCGTGTTATCGCGCATTTTTGCGGCGAGGTCGAGTTTTAAAACCGTTTTATCCTTTATCTCGATATACTCGCATTCGCCGCTTAAATAATCGTTTAAGTCTTTTCCGAGATCCGGAATATCCGCGCCGAGCGAGCCGACGACGTTTATCTTTATTATGTCGCCGCGGTTGATTTTTACTGTGTTTTTAATTACTTGCGCCGCAGAGTAAGCGTCGGCGGCAGCGCTTATATCCACGGTCTCTTCGCGTATTATTTTTCTCGAAAACGGCACGAATTCGTGCGAAACCGTCTTGCCGTCGACCGGAACCAGAACGAACCCCTTTTTGCCGGTTTCGTCAAAGCCCCTGCCCGAAAGACAGCCGCTGTAGACCGCAGCGCCGCGCTCGTCTATCTCTTCGCTCGAATAAGTGTGGATATGCCCGAGCGCGAGGTAGTCGATATTCTTGCCGCGGAGTTTAGATAAATTTACCACGTCTTTGCCCGTTCCCGAGCCTTTCGTGCCGTGGAGTATTACGACGTTTACGTCGTTTTCGTCTAAGTTTAAAGTTGAATAAAGAGACGACGAGTTTTCCCTCGTCATCTCCAAGCCGTGAAACTTAACGCCGCGATCGACCGTAGTCCATTTATCCGAAAAAGTAATTAAATTCGGCAGAACTTCGGTTTCGCCGAACGCGTCGTGATTGCCTTTTAAATACAAAAAATCTATGCTCGGATGACTTTTTACTACGCTGTAAAAAAAGTCCTTATCCTTTTTAAACGGCTTGTCCGAATCGAATACGTCGCCCGCAAGCAAAATGACGGACACGCCTTCTCTTTCGGCAAAGTCCGCCATATTCTTAAAAGTCAGTCGGACTTCTGCGCGTATTTCGTCCGCGATTTCTTTCGGAAAACCCGAGCCGTTGCCGCCGCCCAAATGCACGTCGGCTGAGTGTATAAATTTAATCAAACGGCATACCTCCGTTTTGTTTTCATTGATTTTTAAGTTTTGCGTATTCGGTTTTCACTTCGTCCACGACGTCTTTCCAAGTTCTGTAAATCGTCTTTGCCGCGCTTTCGCCCGCGGATTTCAGTTTGGACTTGTCCAAAAGCAACGCGTGTACCTTTTCCGCCCAAACTTCCTCTTTTTCGTCTATGATAAAGCCGTTTTCGCCGTTTGAAATAACCTCCGAAATACTGCTGCCGGTAGGCACCATGGCGGGCAATTTCCCGCACGCCGCCTCCAATATCGTAAGCGAGGCGTTATCGAATACGGACGGTAAAAGCAACAAGTCGGACCTAAGATATATCCCCTGCAATAATTCTCTGTCCGTTACTTTGCCAACGAACTTGACTTCGTTTTCTATCCCGAGGTCTTTTACTATACCCCTCAGCCGCTCTTCGTCCTCGCCCTCGCCGACTATTACGAAACAAACGTCCTCGCCGGCGTCCTTAAGCATTTTGAAGACTTTAAGCGAAAACGGTATATTCTTTACCTCGACGAGCCTGCCGACGTACAATAAGACGTTTTTAGCGTTTTCCAAGCCGAACTCGCGGTTCGCCGCGGCAAGGAGCTCTTTTTCTCGCTCGGGAGTCGGAACGGGCATGTCCGTTCCGTTTCTTATAACGGTTATATCGCCTTTATAGCCGTAACTCCTCAGAGTTTCGGCGGAACCCTCGGAAACGGCGAAAACCTTATCGAAACCGGAAATAGTTTTCATTATCCGTTTCATCATATAGTTAGGTATCAACTTTTCCTTAAAGCGCGCTTCAAATTCGTCTTTAAACTTCGTGTGGAAAGTGTAAGCCGTGGGTATGCCGTATTTTTTACCCATCTTCACGAAATAGTCTCCGATCGTAAACGGCGAGTGCGCGTGCAACACGTCGTAACCGCCGTTTTTAATCTCTTGTTCGAGTTTCCCGTCTAAAGACGGCAACGGACAGGCATAGCCTTTGAAAACGGGAAGTCTGAAAGACTTCACGAACCTCGCGTGTTCCGCGTGCGCGGCGGACTCGTCTTTTACCTTATAATTCGGAACCACTACTTCGCAAGTCCCGCCCTCGTTTAAATATTTACAATAATTCTCGACGGTAACGACAACTCCGTCGAATTTAGGATACCAAGTATCTATTCCTAAAAGTATTTTCATTTCTTTTTCTTTACCGATTTGCGGCCGAGAGTATTTTTTAAAACTTCATATATGGTAATTCCCAAGCCGATAATGATATAGATGTAATATACGAAAAATCTCCAGGTAAACAGCACCCACGCCGACGAGGCTATGGTCTTGAACGCGACCGAACTCGCGCCTTCCCATACGCCGCTGTTTCCGGGCGTCGGTACGACCGACACCGCGAACGCCGTAAACGCGTTTATCGCCATTATCTGAATCGCCGCCGAAATTCCGCCGAGGTCGCCTCCGAACATCTTAACGATAAAGTACGGGAACGCAAACGTCAAACACGTCTCTACCGCGCAGCACGCCACGAGCGATACGAGCATCTTCGGTTTTTTCGACATTATGGCAAAAGACGCCTTGAAATCGGTTACCACTTTCGTTGAACGCGCAAGCGATTTCTCTTTGTCCTTGACTATCTTGAGTTTTTCGCCTATAGATATTACCCCTCTTACGAGCGCGTAAGAAAACCTCGGCAATATGACGAAAAGTACCACCGAAACGGGAATGACCATGTTTATTCCCCAGCCGACCCACGCGAGAATACGCAAAGTCGCCGCGCCGCTCGCCGAGCCGAGAGCGCCGGGATTTAACGCCATAAGCACGCCCGCGATGATTACCCAGACGAAAGTGTTTACGAAATATTTGATCATTATGACCGCGCCGGAAATACCGCCCGCAAAACCGTTCTTGCAAAGGAAGTATATCTGCATCGGCTGACCGCCCGTCGAAAAAGGCGTTATATTGTCGTAATACTTGCCGAGAAACATCGTCCTCAGACTGAGCATGAAATGCGATTTACCCGTCAGCGCACGCATGATTACCGAATACTTCATCGTTTCCGAGCCGAGAATAACTATGAGTACCGCCAGAGCGAGGATCGCAAAGAGCATATCCGTCTCGTTTAAAATATCCCATAACGTTTTATGGGTATCGTTAAACTCAGAGGTTATTCTGAACATCAAATATACCCCGATAGCGATTATCGCTATCAGGAAGAAATTGAACAGCCATCTGCGTTTTTGCGGCTCGGGGCTACCGTCTGTCTGCGCCTCGGCTTTCGCGATTTCTTCGGCTTCGGACCCCTCGAAACTCTTAAGCGGTTCGCTTATTTGTTCCTCGCCGCTCTTTTTTGCAGCGGAAACGTTTTCCGCCGCGTTGTGGTTTATTTTTTCGTCTGCCATTACATCTTACCGTGTAATATATTATAACATTTATTAAGTGTATAATCAAGAATTTTAAACGCCCGCTTGACATTTTTTTTTGCGTTCGCTATAATTTTTTTATGACGACAGTTACGGTTTACCTTTTGAGCGCAGACGCCGTTTCGGCGCAAGCGGATTTTTTTACGAGCCGCCTCTCCGAAAACCAACTCGCCGAGGTCAATAAATATAAATCCGAGCGCGAAAAAACGCTCAGAATAGCCGGGAAATATCTCTTAAACGCATACACGCCGCCGCTCCCGTTATCTTACGGCAAGTACGGAAAGCCGCATAAAGTCGGCGCGTTTTTCAACTTGTCGCACTCGGGCGACTACGCGGCGCTCGCCGTGGCGAACGCGGAAACGGGCGTGGACGTGGAGAAAATTAAGCCTATCGATTTTCGCTTTGCAAACAAAATTTTAAGCGCCGCCGAGCGGGCGAATATTTCTTCTCCAGAGGAGTTCCTTTCGGCTTGGACGGCTAAAGAAAGTCTACTGAAATGCGTAGGAAGCGGGCTTATAAGTCGATTAAACGAAGTTCCGTCAAACTCAGACGGCGAAAAAACTTACCTCGGGGAAAAATATTTTTCACGCTCGAAGATCTTTGACGGACACATAATTTGCGTTACGCTTAAATCCGCCGAGCCGTTCAAAATTAAACTTATCTTAGCGGACGCCGATTTGATTTAAATCCGCGAAAACGCGCAAATTTTCGCAACGGGGTTTACGTCTTACAGCCGAATATCTTTAATTCTTATGAAAAGCGATAAAAACTGCTCAAAAAGCGGGTAAAACTTGTGAATTTACAAGTTTTACCCGCTTTTTATATTTGGTTTACACGTTTTAGTCGACGGGCGGAGCGCCCGAGCGGTTTATCTTCTTCCGTATTTCTCGGATTGCGCCCTTATCAATTCTTCGTCCGAAAAATAGTTTATCTTCATGGCGTCTTTCACCTTTGAAAGCGTTTCTTCCGCCGCCTCTTTGGCGCGTTCGCTGCCATTTTTAAGTATTTCGTATATCGCGGGAATATCCTTCTCCCACTCCTTTCTTCTCTCGCGAATCGGCGAAAGCAAGGACTGTATCACAGCGTTTAGGAACTTCTTTACCTTCATGTCGCCAAGCCCGCCGCGCGTATAGTGCGCTTTCAGTTCGTCTAAATTAGCATACTCCGGTAAAAATTCGGCAAAGTGCTTGTCCTCGCAAAGCGCGTCCAGATAGGTAAACACCGCGTTGCCTTCGAGTTTTCCGGGGTCGGTTATCTTTATATGGTCGGGGTCGGTATACATACTCATTATCTTCGCCTTTACTTCGTCCGGCTCGTCCGCAAGATATATGCAGTTTCCGAGCGACTTGCTCATCTTTGCCTTGCCGTCCGTACCGGGAAGTCTGAAACTCGCTTTATTGCTCGGCAAAACCGCCTCCGGCTCGACGAGCGTTTCGCCGTATATCGCGTTGAATTTTCTGACGATTTCCCGCGCTTGTTCGAGCATCGGAAGTTGATCCTCGCCGACGGGGACTATATTTGCGCCGAACGCGGTAATATCCGCCGTCTGGCTTATAGGGTAAGTGAAAAAACCTACGGGTATGCTCGTTTCAAAGTTCCGCATCTGTATTTCGCTTTTTACCGTCGGATTTCTCTGCAGACGCGATACCGTTACCAAATTCATATAATAAAACGACAGTTCGCAAAGCGCAGGCACTTGCGATTGAATAAATATCGTCGATTTATTCGGGTCCACGCCTACGGATAAGTAGTCGAGACAAACTTCGATTATGTTCTGCCGCACCTTTTCGGGGTTTTCGGCGTTGTCGGTAAGCGCCTGCGCGTCGGCTATCATGACGTACATCTTTTCATAGTCGCCCGCGTTTTGTATTTCAACCCTGCGCTTTAACGCTCCGACGTAGTGTCCCAAATGCAGTCTGCCCGTCGGGCGATCGCCGGTAAGTATTACGTTCTTCATTTTCTTCTCCTATAATTCTTCGGATATTTCCACTATTTTTCTAAGTCTGTGATTTAAACAACTCTTTGATATTCCGAGGATAGCCGCAAGTTCGCTCAGCGTCATGCCCGTGTTTTTCAGCCTCGCCTTCGCAACCTCTCTGTACTTATCGTCGAGAGAGTCGAGCCCGACCGTCTCGTCGATTTTTTGCACCGCGCGGACTTGTTTTACCGACGCGTCTATCTGTTTCGTCATATTCGACATTTCACAGTTTAAACGCCTGTTTTCGGTGTTGTTGAAATCTTTTTCCACCGTAAACGCCGACAGTTTCAAAACCGCTTTACTCGCGCCCATTACGCCTAAGAGTTCGGTTATCTCGTCGCGGCTTTTAAAGTAGACTATATACCCGCCCTTGCGCTCGGCAAGTTTCGGCATAAAATACAGTTCGCTCAAAAGTTCGCAAAAATCCGTCGCCGTCTGATAATTCGTAAAGACGAATTCGAGATGATACCCCGTTGCCTTGTCCGCCGACGGCAAAGTTACGCTGCCGCTGCCTAAAAACGCGCCCTTTATATACGCTGTCTTGCAGCACTCGTTTTCTATCGCGTATTCGTCTATATTAAGTTTTATCGCGACCCCGCGTTCGTCCACCTCGGCAAGACCGAGATCTACCAAAACGCCTAAACTTTTATCGTTTACGAACGTATAGACCGTCTTTTGCCGTTTGCCGGGCTTGTCCTCTTTTAAGGTTTCAGGCTCTACGCCGTACTCGGATACTATTATGTTTTTAAAGTATTCCGCCGCCTCGCCTTCGGAGGCAAATTCAAAACCGACCTCGCCGCCGCGCGATTCTATGAACGCCGCAGTTCGGATATACGCCGAAAGCGCCGCGTGGCGACAACACGACGAATCGAATCTCCTCCCCATAAGTTCGGATTTAACTTCCCTCGAAAAATTCATCGCTATATCCGCCTCTTTTTATACTCGGCAAATCTGAAGTCCGGCGTTCTGCCGTCGATATTCATTATTCTTTCCATCGGAAACTCTACGCGTTTAAACAGTTCTTCCGCGAGGCGGACGTCGCCTATCCTATCCACCGAATGCGCGTCGCTGTCTACCACGAACCGAACGCCCGTGGCTATTACTTTCCGCCACTCGTCGTCGGTCAAATGCGATTTCTTGGTGTTTATCTCGATATACGTTCCGTAATCGCGAGCGCACTTAGCCACTTCTTCCGCGTCGCACGGTGCGAAAAAGCCTATGTGCGTCAACACGTCTATGGGATTGTTTTTTATGGCGTTTATATAAGTTTTCGTATTGTATTCGATCTGTTTTTTCGTCGGTTTAATTTTAAGATAAGCGAAACCGATATTTCTCAGCAGCATATTCGCGTAGTCGGGGATTTTGTCGGATATTACGAACTTATGAATGCCCGCAAGCAGCACGTCCAAATGCTCGTAGTCCCTTTCTTCGGCGTCCAACTTTCCGCTTATTCCGCGGATATTCGATTCTATGCCCAAAAAGACGTCTATGCCCGTCTGCTTTTTCGCCTCTTCGACGTGGAAACGCATGTCCGCAAGTTTACGCCTGCGCATGCCGAAAGCGGGGTGCGCAAAACCGTGATCGGTTATCGCTATCCCCTTTAATCCTCTCGCTTTCGCCGCCGCCGCGTTCTCCTCTATACTGCCCTTGCCGTGGCTGAAAGTGGTATGAGTATGCAAGTCATACGTCATCTCCATCGCTGAATCTTCCCAAATACCGTATTTCTTCTTTTAGTTCTACGCCGCAATTTTGCTTTACAGTCGATTTGATATGCGCTATCAATTGACTTATATCGCTGCTCGTCGCGCCTTTTTCCGCTATTATAAAGTTTGCGTGTTTATCCGAAACGCGCGCCCCGCCCACGGAATAGCCTTTAAGCATACAACTCTCTATGACCTTGCCCGCATAATATCCGTCGTTTTTGAACACGCTGCCGCAAGACTTGCCTCTCGGCTGGCGCGTGCGCCTTAACGATTTAAAGTACTCGGACTTATTCTCCGACAAATCGTATTCGACGTTTTCAAGGTTTAAGCACGCCGAAATCACGAGGTCGTTTTTCTCTGAAAATCTGCTCGTGCGATAGTCGAAACCGCACTCCGCACGCTTATATATCCCTGACGCGGAAGTAACGTACAAGACGAAGTCGCCTATGCTTTTGCCGAAACAGCCCGCGTTCATGGCGATAGCGCCGCCGAGCGTCGCGGGTATTCCGCATAAAAATTCTATGCCGCCGAGCGAATTGTACAGGGCGCAGTCCAAAATCTCGGAAAGTTTATCTCCCGAATGCGCTTTCAAAACGCTGCCGCTTATGGTTATGCCCTTAAGTTCTGCCGTGGAGATTATCGCCCCGCGATAGCCGTCGTCGGAAACGAGTACGTTAGTACCGTTGCCGAGCGCCGCGTATTCTATACCGTTATCCCTCAATTCCTCGGTCAGCGCTCTCGCCTCGACTTCGGTCTTTGGAAAAAACACCGCGTCCGCATTGCCGCCGGTCGAATACGACGTGTAACCCGACAGCGGCTCGTTTATTTTAACGTTGACGCCGAGTTTTTCGGATATTTTCTCATAAAGAGTTTTCAATTCTGCTCTTTCCTCCTATTTTACAACAAAATCAATAAAATTACAAGTGTTTTATCGTGTTTTCAAGTTTTACGGACTTTTCTTCCGCATTGCCGCCCTCGAGTGCCTCAAAGAGTTCTTCCAAGGTTTTTCGCATTGTAAACGGACTTAGCGTTTTATCCGTCTTTAACGTATCGTATGCGCCGAGCGCGTCGCTTTGCGCGTTTTTACCTATCGGCAGCATGCCTATTTCGGACACGTTTTTATCCGAATTTTCGACGATGAATTTAAGCGCGGACTTCGCATAAGGTATCTTTTCCGCGTTTGCCGAAGTGATTGCTATATACTGATAGAGATCGCAAAACTCTTCGAGCGGCACCGCGGTAAACGGCTTGTTTTTTACGGTAAGTCGCCTTACGTCCCGCTGTGTCCCGAGCAGTACCGCTCCGCCCTTTAAGTATTCGACGTAGGCGGAAAGCGGATCCAAAACCACCGTCTCCTTTGCCTCGTAAGGAGAATAATGCAGAGCGCAAAGCGGATTGTTATAATTGCCTTTTGAGACGATAAGTCGGTCTATATGCTCGTTAACGGGGTTTTCGGATATTAAAAAATATCCGCCTCTGCACCAAGGCTCGGCATAGGTTCTGCCGAGCGCCTCTCCGCCCACAAAGTCACTTTTCGCAAGCGGCTGCGCATTAGCCAAGACGAAATCCGCACCGACGCCGAAAGATATAATATCCGGCAAAACTCCGCCGTTTATTTTCTTTTCGGCAGACTCCAAGCCGTATGACGATACTATAACGAATATCCCTTTATCCGTCAGTCGATCGCAAATACGCGACAGATAATCCGTTCTCGAACCGTAACCGCCCTCGAAGGTATCGACGTTCCATAGCGTCAATATTACTTTGGGCGTTTCGGTCTTTATCGGAAAATCTTCGCCGCCGCGGGTTTTCGCGCAGGATACCGCAGGCGTAAAAATCATTATGAGAAAAAAAATTACAAGCGTTATTGCCGTCGCCGCTTTTTTCATATTATAATGTATGAAAAACAGGATTATAATATGTAGGACTTAAAGATAGTTTATCCGCAAATTATTCTTGTTCGGTATATATTCGCTTTAAAATGGATATAATCGGCTTAGCCAAGTCAATTCATATCCGAACTCGCCTTAAATAAGTCTTTTGCGTTCTATTACGCTCGCTCTCACCAAAAATACTCGCAAAATACTTTATTTAAGGTGCAAAGCATTTAAACGGTGCAATTTCGAGTGGATTTTTACAAAGGCGAATGCAGTCGCAACTCATACTACAAGTGAGAATTTGTGAAAATACGCCGAAAGTCCAACGCTTAAACGAGTTCGGATATGAATTGACTTGGCTA
>ODAI010739258.1_pt1 | contig 16516 bp, 13 predicted proteins | sample 1539321 | NCBI WGS metagenome assembly ODAI01 (sample SAMN02144231, study PRJEB22623) | gut metagenome | biome: sheep rumen | host: Ovis aries | place: New Zealand | reverse complement strand
TTATGGTACACGTCACCGTGGCATACATAGCCCAGCACCTCATGTGATGCCTGCCAGCGCAAGTGTTCCATACGCGCAAGGACGTGCAGTATCTTCGTAATCCTCTTGTCAGCCGATGCCTCATACTCCACCGTTCCCATTATGCGGTGTGGCGGCGAGGCAAGGAGCCGTGCATAGAGTTCCTCGCCCAGTGTACGCTTCGCTATGATGCGTTTGGTAAGGAGATGGAAACCATTCTGCAGGTTCTGCGTCTGCACCCTGCGCAGGCGCATTATGGCCGTGTATGTAGGTGCAAAACCCTCGTAGCGACCCTCGGTCTGCATGAGTTCCTTGCGCTCCTCGTCCCACGTCTGCACGGGTTGCGGCTTCTCCCCCTGCTGAATGCGCCACGCATTTACCGACTCGTCATATTTTCTCTTATACAACTTTGCCACGCACAGCAACTGCTCCTTTACCACATAGTCGTAGGTAAAGATGCGCTCCTCCTCTCCAAACAGCACCATCACCGGCTGCGTCACCTCGGTATCACGCCTGACACTCAACTGGTGTATGCCTCCGCCTGCAGTTTGTCGTTCTGCTTCTACGAGAATATTGTAATGGCGTATGGCAGCATGTATGTGTCCGTCAGCGTCATGGCGTACCCTTATGGCTATGCGCAGGTAGCCTGGCTGCATCCTGCGACGCATGGCCATGCGCAGTATGCGCACCGCCGTATGCAGGTTCTCCTCATCATTATCGGTAGCCAGCACAACATAGTTCAGCGTTTCAATCCACCTTCCCAGTGCCTCAGAGAACTCACCGCTTCGACAATCCGTACCGTGCAGCGTCACCATCGACTGTTCGCTCCGCGATATGTCCACCGCAGGCATCTGCTCCTTCAACTGCCCCTCCACGCCATTAACGTCCGTGTCCACCACGTCGCAATGGAACGGTGAGCGGTGTATGTCATCCTCCGTGCATCCTGAAGCCATGAAAGTGCCAAACTCATAGAGAAACTTCAGGGCTGCCATGCCCGTTCCGCCCATGCCTACCACGAGTGCGTGGAAGGGCGAAGACACCGTGGCATCGGGTTCCACGCTGACGAAGTTGACCGGATGTGCCCCGGCATCCTGTTTCAGCATATCGACGCTTATCTCTGCAGGATCAATGACTTTCACGATGATATGCTTGTGTGTTGTCTCGTCCTCCACCACCCTGCTCACATCGTTGTAGTGTGCGCGGCAGTATATGTATGTCTCCTGTCCTTCGCTGCTCTGCTGCAGCGAGAGGTCCTTTTCTAAGTTTACCGCCGCCGTTATGTTCTCCTTCTCGTCACCGCCCAGGAAGAAGAAGTACTTCTTGTCCCCGGCATGGCGTATGAGACGATCGAGGGAAACCAAGCCGAGCGTGTCGCGTATCACCTTTGTATGGTTGGTGAAGCCTCCTGCCGCCATACTCTGCCGCGTGAACATAATCAGGTATCCGCGTCCGCGCAGGCTGTCGGTGATGCTGCGCTGCATCTTAGCCCTGCCCATTATACGCGAAATTCCTACCATCGAGCCCTGCGTATCGTCGTCGCTTACGCTCTGTATCACGACAATGTCGCCCTGCGGGTCACTGCGGCTGATGCTCTCGGCCATGCAGAGCGAGCAGTCGTCAGTGCCGTATATCACATACAGCTGCCTCTTCCCACGCTTGAAAGGCCATACATTAACCGCCGACAACACGCCCGCAAGCCATACATGGAGTTTCTCCATCAGATAGAACCCGAAATGGCGTATGACAAAAATCAGCGAGAACAAGGCTGCGGTGAGGTGCAGCGTATAGAACACTCCCATGAACAGCGCATTTCCCTTCAGCGAGTTATGAATAGAAGGCAAGTCGCTCGCAAACACGAACATCTTCGTTGCATCAACTATGGCCGACGGCACTATAGCCCAGAAGTCGCCCCTGTCGTCGGCTGCCGGAATCCATCCTCCCATGGCATATACCACGAAGCCCATCATCCACAGCACGATGAATACTGGCATCAGCATATGGTCAATCATAGTCCACAGACACGCTTTACTCTTCAGCGGTATGAACTTATACAGCAGGCACATAACAAATAGGATGGCGAGGCATACGCCAAGCCACAGCAGCGATTTCTCCAGCCGACCACAGGTCAGCATATCAGCAGCGTTTACAACGTCATATCCACTCATAATCCTTACGGTTTTGTTCTTATTATATCATTCTCACCACACGGCACGCTTATCCAGTTGCGCATCAGCCTTATACCAGATGCCTCTACAGCATAGCGCATACGCTGGCGCGTGAGAGGTACGTCGAGGGCTACGCGGCCAGCGACATCCGACCTTACTGTCTCGCCTGCCACAATCAGTGGAGTATTGGCGAGAGGCCGCTCACGTCTTGTGTCCCACAAGAGGAAGCGCACCTTGCCGTAGATAGCAGCATCGCGATAAACCGACAGACGCACCTTGCGCTGCATGGCAAGCACCGTATCAACGGGATGGAAACCGCTGCACCTCACCGTCATGCGTACCTCCTTGCCGATATAACGCTGCGGCACGTTGGCAAACACAGCCTCACCGCCAGCCATGCGGATAGTGTCAGTCTTCTGCTCGCCATCCAGTTGCAACGTGACCACGGCATCATGCAAAGCCGGCAGACTGTCGTTTCGCACGGAGGCCTCGCTCAATGCAGCCACCACGCTGACGGGCTGATTAGTCAGCCATACACCAACCAAGGCGGCAACCACCAGCAGCACACCAAGCGTCCACGCTATGACACGCTGTATGAGCATACGCTTGTGACGCTGCCAGATGGAGTCATACTCTACGCCGAGCAATTTGGAGATGAGCTGCACGTAAGCCCTCTCCCTGTTGAGCCATGGCAAACTGTAGATTTTCTCATGGATGTTGTTGCCAAGAATCTCCGGTATGCCAAGTTCCTCAACCACCTTGTTAAAACACTCCGTGTCGGGGTCGCCACTGTGAGGTATGCCGTCAACGATGAAGAAGTGTATGCTGTCAGTGCGTCCGAGTTCATGGAAGAACTTAATCTCCTTGCCCACCCACTCTGACTGGGCCGAGTTAGGCGAACATATCACTATCAGGTTGCGCGCCGCTTGCAGCCTGCCCTGCAGTTCCGCACTCAGCCCTCCGCCCTGTATGTCGGTAGGGGCGAAGAAGATGGGGGCTATAGGCGTGCGCTTCCATCCACGCTTACTGCACAGCTCGGCAGGCATACGGTAGCGTTCCAGCTTGCGTTGCACGCGCCTGCCCCATGCCATGTCCTTGGAGTTGTAGCTGATGAAGGCGAAATATTTATACTCTTGTGCCATGATGTCAGAAACTTCTTTCTCTAAGTGAACTACCCTCGGTAACCTTCACCGTTGGTGTTTGCCCCTTCTTCAAATCGAGCTGGGGCGCCGTTTCCTTCACTCCCCGTATGATATGGTCGGCAAGCCGGCTGTAGGATATCGTGCCCTTCGACTGCTGCAGTTCCTTGAGCAGATAGTAGGTGAACAGTCCATGACCCTTTTCGTAATAACCTTGCGCCGTCTCATTGCCCTGAGCAGCGCAGAACACCACCATCTTGCCCTTCCGGGGCTTGGTGTCTTCGGCCTCCACCTCAGTGCCGCGCTCACCGCTGTTGACCGACGCATGGTTGCGATCTACGCCACTGAAGCAGGCATCAATGAACACTGTGACATCACTGAAGCCCAAGCTGCCCAGTTTGTCGTAGAACAGGTCGAGCGGTATGCCAAACTGTGGTTTGGTGCTATATACGTCAACCGGCAGCAGATACGACTTGTTCTCGTGCTCCGTGTCAGGAATGCCGTGGCCGGCATAATATACGATAAGCTGTTTCTGCTCACGGTCTTTTATTTCGTTGGCAAGCCAGTCGTCGAGTTCCTGCTCCAGTATCATGTGCTTCGTGGCATTCTCAAGCAGGTGGATATTACGCATGGGTATGCCAAGGGTCTTGCTGCAGTACTCGGCAAATACGCGCGCGTCATTCTTCGCAAACGGCACGTTGGGCGCAAAACGGTAGTCCTGATTGCCAATAACAAGGGCATAGTAGTTGGCATGAGCTGCATCTCCCGTAGGTATATATCTGTCAACCGATGTCGTAATAGCGTGCTCGGTCTCCTCCTCAGACATATCCTTGCCACGCTTACTCTCTATATATGCCGTCACGGCACTCTCGGAAATGCCGTAAGCCTTGCTGTTATTGGGCGTTATCGACGTGGGCATACTGCGTATCATACCGTTATAATACACAGGTTTTTTTGCGCCGCCATCGTTGATCTCGCCTGCAAACACCGCCTTGCCGAGCATGACCTCCGTCGACAGTTGCAGTACGTTGATGCCCGTGCATGAGAAGAATGAGTAATCCTCAATCTTCGTCTGGCCGGGAATGTTCAGCGAGCGCAGCGAGGAACAGTTGGCAAAGGCCATCTTCTCAATCTTGCGCAATGAGGACGAAAAGGGGAAGGTGAAGAGCTTTTCGCAGTTGAGGAAGGCACCCATGCCTATCTCGCGTATATGGTGCTCATTCTCCAGTTCCACGTCTTCCAACTCCTTGCAGTTGGCAAAGGCAAACGTGCCAATGCGGCGTATGTTGCGGCCAATGCGCACCTTCTTTATCTGCAGTCCGCGCTTCACCCACGGTGCCACGTTACCCTCGGCATTATAGTCGGGAATGGAGACAATCTGTAAGGGGTCTGACACGTTGGTCAGGATGAGCGTCTGCCGGTCAAACTCCCAAATCAGATCGCCATCGCACTTGCCCTTGGCATGTTCCTGTGCCCCGGCTCCGCATACTGCGAGCAATGTGAGGCACAGGATGATGATGTGTTTTTTCATAAGCATTATTGTTGGTTTAGAATCTGAATTGCAGGAACAGGCGGCTTGACCGCGCCTTGCTCTTGAAATTACCAGTATCATAATCCTCGCTGAAGGTGATATTGGTCAGCTTCGACGCATTCCAGATCTCGTAGCCCAGACCCACGAAGTCCCATGTAAGCGAAAAACCGAACTTCGTAGTCATTCCGTGAGCAAAGGTGTACATAGTCTTCGTCTCATTCTTCGATGGGTTGCCCAGCACATCGTCAATGATTGTGAGTCTGGCATTATAGCCTATCTGGAAGTACATCTGAAAGCGTATCTTATCAGTTGCCAGACATCCCAGTGGCGCGAATGGATATACGGTGACTGCCGGACCCAGTGCCATGCCGTAGTCCACGGTCTGTTTCTTATTGTACCATCCTACGCTGTAGGGCGCGTCATCACCCTGATAGAAATTCTGCGGCATAGGTGCTGCGTCATACTTGGCATAGTTCAAATCAATGCCAGTATAGTTCATACCGATAAAGAGCATGTTAGCGATAGGCTTTTTGTGAAAGTCATACGTGTGACCGTACTGCAGGTTTATGCCAGCCTTGCTCTTGTAACTGGCATCATACGCACCTTTAGCTGAAGGAAATTCAGAGGATTTCAAAGTGTTAGATGTATATGAGATGTCAAGATAGGAGCGTTTGTCCCATAGTTTCAAGTGCTCTGCATCATTCTCCTGTTGCGACTTAGTAGCAGTTTCGCGCTTCACTATATCATCAAAAGACTCAAATGCCACTGTGTCGGATGTCTCCTGTGCCTGCGCACCAGCCGTAATAAGGACGGCAGCCATGAGTGTAATGTAATTTTTTTTCATAATACTTAGTGTTTTAGTGTGGTTTATATTATTATTCTGGTTTTTGTATTTTGTTTCCGTATCCGTTCATTTCCTAAGCATCTCCTCCACCTGCCCGACCTGCTCCATAGCCTCTGCGGGAATTATGCCACGCTGCCTGAATGTCTGCAGGTCATCAAGAAACGATTGTCTGAGCGCATCCTTGTGTTCATCATATATCTGCATGGCTTCATCAAAGCGTCCCTGCAACAACAGCGAAGCGGCAAGATTTGCATAGATGAAACGCTTCTGCGGATCCGAGGCAAGTCCGCGTCGGGCATAGTCCTCAGCCTCTGGGAACTGCTTCCCCAGCAGTAAATGGTAGGAAATATTGCCCAAGGCACGCGCTACGTATGCTTTGTATTTCTCCTGTTCCTTCTCAGCCAGTTGCTCATAGATAGCAAGTGACTCCTTATAGAGGGCATCACTCTTCTCCGACAATCCTTCCTTGTCATACATATCTGCCAGTGTATTCATCATCTGCGCTGCCTCGGGAGCGTAGTACTCTGGCAGGTTGCCTGCCAGCTGACGATATACGGCGAGGCGTTTCTCTCTGCACTCTATATCATCCGCATCATATATCTCAAACAGATTGTCAAGGGTGCTCTGCAGATATGGTCTGTACCGTTTAGGAGAGCTCTGTGTAAGAATACTGTAAGTCGTAAGAGCGTCCCACCAACTGCGCTCGCACTCTTGTAGGTTGCCTTGCATACGGTGAGCAGCCGCAAGGTTGTTAAGTATGGAGGCACGGTCGGCTGCGTATTGCTCAAAGCCCATCTGTATCAGTTCGTTGTACGTCTTTACTGCCTCTTCACACAACATGATGTCTCTGTCATACTGTTTCATACAGGCATATACCAATGCCAGGTTGCCCTGCGTGGCAGCCTTGTCTGCAGCATAGACGGCAGGGTCGGTTTCCGCCAGTCTGCGACGTACTCCTAATGCTCCGGAAAACAGTTTTTCGGCCTGCTTGACCTTGTTGGTGGTAAGATACAACACGCCGAGGTTGTTCTGTGTCTGCGCCACATAAGGCGCGAACACTTTTTCGTTATTCATAGCCAGACGCTGGCGTATCGACAGGGCCTCACGGTATAGTTGTTCCGCCTCTTGCATCTGTCCGCAATCGTTGTATATCATGGCACGGTTGTTGAGCACCGTGCTCAGCGTGAAATCATACACTGACGGTTCCGCCACAGCAAGTGGTTTCAGACGTCGTATGAGCCTGTCATATATTTCAGTGGCACGCTTCATGTTCTTTTCCTGTAGATGATATGCGGCGGCATCCATCTGCCATGAAATCTCATTGGTGTCAACGGAGGCACGCAGTTCGATGTAATCCTCGGCACGGATGTCATCAAAACACATACGGGCAATGAAGTAATGATCGAGACACAGCATCGCGAGTGTGCCGCCTTGACCCTTGTGTGAGTAGAGCATACGCTTGTATTTCTCTACTTGGTCAGGATGTTTCATCATCTCACTGGTCAGTAGTGCCGTCTTCTTACAATGCTCACTGACAGCATTATGCAGGTCGCCTACCGTCTGAAGCAATGAGTCTGCGCTCTTTATCTGACCTTGCTCGATGAACCAGCGTACCCGGTTGTCAAACTCGGTAGCCACCTCGGGGTCGAGTTTGCTGAGTTTCTCTGCCAGTTCGTCAGCGCGGCTTTGTATCTTCTCCACCGCCAGTGAAAGTTCCGCGCAGCGTCGCTCATATTCTTCACTGCTTATCTTATGCTCGCTGAGCAGTCTGTCTATCTCCGACTGCTTCTGCCTCAGCTCGCGCTGCATCGCCTGTCTGCTGGCCTTCATATCTGCCAGACGCTTCTCTGCTGACTGCGCTATGTTTACCATTACTATCTCATGGGCATTTTCGCTGTAGTAATATTGTCGCGTGAGCACCTCGGGGTCAATCAGTTTGTAACCCTGTTTGTATATTTCCTTAAGAAAGTAATTTTTACGGGATACCATCAGCGTAAACTCGCCTTCGCTGTTGCTCTTCGCCTCATTTCCACAGTCTGGCTCTATAATCACGTTCTGAAGCCTTTGCCCCTTGACATAGCTGCCTCCCACGGTCTCTTTACCAACCGTGCGTGCGATGCCCTTCTGCCTCATCTGAGACATAACAGTAAGTGGCACTGCCATCAGCAACATGATTATGATATTGCGTGGTTTCATGGTTCTCAATTAATAAGTATATTAGGTAGTGAAGATGTTGCAAATTTACGTTTTTTAATTTATATCTCCAAATTTTTCATGAACTTTTTTATTAGTAAGTGATGTGTGTGCGTACACACTGAAAATATGTAAAAACAAAATCTCCCACATACTTATGTGTTGTGGGAGATTTTGTTTTATTTCAGGATTTACTGTTTTATTTTACAGCTACGTCTTTATTTCATTATGTTGCCCAGAATGTCGCGCGTGATGGTGCGCGTCACAGAGCCTGTGGCATTCTTGGCTATGCGACCAGTTATAGAGGTGTTTGACTTTGTCTTCTTACCCGTAATCTTATCACTGACATAGGTGCCAAGAACGGCTGCCAATGTGCCGGTGATTGCCGTTACGATGCCTTTCAGTATTTTCTTGAAGAGACCTGGCTTCTTGGCTGCTTTCTCTGCCTCCTTTGCATCTGCTGCCTCCTTTGCGGCTTCATCGGCTTCCTTGGCGGCAGCATCTGCTTCGGCCATGAGGACCTCAAAGGCACTCTCACGGTCAACAGGCGTGTCATATTTGCCTGCCACTCGACTCTGCTTGATGATGTCGATACGCTGACCTTCGGTCACGGCTCCTATCTGCGACAGAGGGAAGAGTATTTTGGCTCGCTGCACAATGTTGGGGGCACCTTTCTCGTCGAGGAAACTGACGAGTGCTTCGCCTGTTTCAAGGTTCATGATGGCTTCGTCGGTCTTGAAGGCTGGGTTGGCACGGAAGGTGTCAGCGGCGGTCTTTACTGCCTTCTGGTCTTTCGGGGTATAGGCTCGCAGGGCGTGCTGTACGCGGTTGCCGAGCTGACCGAGTATTACCTCGGGTATGTCCGTAGGACTCTGTGTGATGAAGTATATGCCTACGCCCTTTGAGCGGATAAGGCGGATGACCTGCTCAATCTTGTCGAGCAGTGCCTTGGAAGTACCGTCGAAAAGCATGTGGGCTTCATCGAAGAAGAATACCAGCTTAGGCAATTCCATGTCGCCGACCTCTGGCAGTGTGCTGTAGAGTTCAGAGAGCAGCCATAGCAGGAAGGTAGAATATAGCTTTGGCTGCATCATCAGTTTGTCGGCAGCCAATACGCTCATTACGCCCTTGCCGCCCTCGGTTTGCATGAGGTCGTTGATGTCAAATGATGGCTCACCGAAGAATTTATCGGCACCCTGGTTCTCAAGTTGCAGCAGTGCGCGCTGTATGGCTCCCACGGTCGTTACTGATATGTTGCCGTACTTGGTGGTGTATTCCTTGGCGTGCTTTGATACCCAGTCAAGCATTGAGCGCAGGTCTTTCATGTCGATGAGCAACAGTCCGCGCTCATCTGCTATGCGGAAAACGATGTTCAATACCCCGTCCTGCGTCTCATTCAGTCCGAGCAGTCGCGAGAGCAACTGTGGTCCCATCTGTGATATTGTGGCGCGCATAGGATGCCCCTGCTCACCGAATACGTCGTAGAACCTTACCGGACAAGCCTGGAACTCGGGGTTTTCTATGCCAAACTCAGGCATTCGTTTCTCAATGAAACCGCTGAGTTTTCCTATTTGTGATATACCGCTGAGGTCTCCTTTCATGTCCGCCATGAAACATGGTACGCCAGCCTGGCAGAATGTCTCCGCCATGACCTGTAGCGTTACCGTCTTGCCCGTGCCCGTGGCGCCGGCTATCAGTCCGTGGCGGTTGGCCATCTTGCCTGTTATTGACAGTGCCCCCTCGTCGCAGTGGGCTATGTAAAGTCCTCTTTCTTTGTCAAGCATCGTGAGAATTAAAAAATTAAGAGTTAAGAGTTGGTGAGTGAAGAATGAAAAAAAATAGAATACCGTCAGACAGTATCTTTTAGGTGGGTCTGTTATGAATTGGCAAACTCCTTTATCTGCTGCATCATCCCTCGTGCTATGTCGTAGCCCTCCTGATGTACGCGGCGCATTTTCTTCTCGCTGAGTTCTGTGCGTCCTATGCGCAGTGGCTTGTTGGGATAGATAAGCAGTGTGTTGCCTAAGGCAGCCTGTTCGGTGATATAATGTAGTTCGTCGTTGTACATAAGATGTCGGCGCGCCATCACCTCCCTGACCATGGGATATTGTCGTGTCATGCGACCGATGAGCCATGTCAGTTTCATGCGCTTCTTGTAGTAGTCACGCGGCTGTGTCAATACGACCACGTTGCGCTTATAGCCCATCTGCTGAAAAGCCTTCAGCGGAATGGCATCAACCATGCCGCCGTCGAGCATTATGCGACCGTCCAGTTTCACGGGGCGTGATACTGCGGGCATCGATGCTGAGGCTCGCATCCATTCCAACTCGCGGTGGGTGAAGTCATCCATGCGGTGGTAAACGGGTTCGCCAGTTATTATGTCGGTAGCTACGAGCCAGAACTCCATGGGGTTGCTTATGAACGCCTCACGGTCGAACTTGTCGATGAGGAATGGTACCTCATGATATGAAAACTGTGCCCCTACTATATCGCCCGTCTTCATGAGTGTGCGCCATCCCATGTAGCGTGGGTCTTTGCGCAGGGCTATATTGTAGCGCAAGGCACGTCCTTGTTGTCGGGATTTGAGATTGCATCCGAACAACGCTCCGGCTGACACTCCTATCATTCCGTCGAATGTCACGCCGGCCTCCATCATTGCGTCAAGTACTCCGGCGGTGAACATACCTCGCAGTCCACCGCCTTCAAGCACAAGTCCTTTTTTCACTATCTTTATTTCTTTATCAGACTCCAAATCCACAATATCACCGCAGCACCGACTACAGCGGTTATGAATGGGTCAAGCCACTGGTTTCCTGTAAGTGCGCCAATGCCGAGCAGGCCAAAAAGCCATCCGCCTACCACACCACCGAGAATACCAAGCACGAGGTTGATAAGCCATCCGCCACCGCCACGGTTAGTGAGTTTGCCAGCCACGAGACCGGCTAATATGCCAGTGATAATGCAAACAATAAGTGAAATCATAGTTGTTTAAGAGTTTTTTTTTATGTTTTGTTTTTTGTTTGTTGATTGTGTTTTTTCTTGATTTCGTGATATACCAGTTTTTGCATCATACGTTATGTTGGATTGCCCACAACCTTGCGGGCGCGTGGCAAGTCGCCATCGTCAACAAATACCGCACAAGCACTCAATGGTGGGTAGCCCCCCATTATCTCGTTTTTAATCAATGACCTAATGCCCAGTTTCTCCAACTTACTCTGCAGCACGTTAGCATCAAATCCGTTGCCGCAATTGGTTAGTCTCATAAGTTTCATAATCGTTAGGTTTAAATAGATTTATTATTATTGATTGAGATCGTCTCGCTTTTAGTCATTGGCTTGTTATCATATATAGCAATATATTTGCCAATATGAATTCCGTTATCATGATGGCAGGTACACCAACGGTGAACTTTACGTGCTTCGTCTTATGGCGGAAGGTCAGCATGCCCGCCAGTGCGCCGATGCCTCCTCCCAGGGTGACGAGCCATAGCAGTGTTGTTTCTGAAATGCGCCAGGAACCACGTACGGCAAGCCATTTGTCAATGCCATAGGCGACAAACGTCAATATGTTGACTATGAGCATAGTCCACAGAAAGAGGCTTATAACGTTCATAGCGCAAAGGTACGAAGTTTTTTCTTATCTTGCAAATTTTTTCTTAAATATTTTAGGTGGATTCTATATAATTACCACCTATAAGGAGTTAGAAGAAACAAAGGTGAGTATGCGGTGTCCTTCAGCATCGTAATACTTTAAGGTGACCTTCTCGCTGTCATTGCCGGTGCAGTGTAAGTAGATGCCCTTAGCTGAAGGCCGTTGCGTAAGACGGCGACCTTGCAGGTCAAAGGCTTCTCACCTTGTGGTATTTTTTGTCCAAATCTCTACTTTTTACCCACATTTGGACAAAAATCGCCTTATTTTCATCCAAATCTCTACTTTTTACTCACATTTGGACAAAAATCGTTGGTAGTTTGTTGAAAAAGAATTATTTGTATAATTCCATTGTTTTACAATAAATTAAGGTGTGAACCCATTATTTGGATTCACACCTTAGTTTATATACAGATGCCTTTGCGAGCCATTTCAGATGTATGGCGTTGTCATCCCTGCGCAGCGATGTTGGCGACTGCCTCTGCCTCTATACCGTCGAGGATGAAGAGGACGGTAACGGGTTCGTATATCATCTGCTTGAACTGCAACAGCTGGATGGCGGCAAAGGAACCGTCGCGCGAGCGGCACAGCTCAAGCATGTAGTTGCCGTTTACCGTGGGCTGTGCGCTGAACTTGCTCAGTGACTGCAGCATAACGTCACGCTGGCTGGTGAGTATGTGCAGCAGACGCTCACCGTCGCCGGGTGTGTACTCTATCTTCCTTGCCTCTATCACGCTATGCGTGGGTGCATAGAACGCAGTGGTGCGCAGTCCAAACCATGATGATTTTGTCACTATACGTTTATCCTTACGGATGGTGTCCCACATCCGCATATTCTTTATATTTGCCATCTTTGTCAAATGTCTTTGTTTGATTATTACTAAAAACCTCCCTCTATCTACCATAAACAAAAAACGCAGCCCACCTGCGGAGACACGTTGAGTTTGCAAAGTAGAGTTAAAGTGTGTGTCTCCGCAGTAAGACTGCTATATTATAATAATGTGACTAACAAAGAAGGCGCCTCAACGCTATGACGTAGTACAAGCGTGGAGACGACACACCCACCGTCCGCATCGCCAGGGTGCGGTCAGCCATGAGTATGCAGGCATGGTAAACAGGGTTATACGATTTGTTTCCACTATGGGGAGAATGTGGTTTCCCCCCGTGTGTAGGCGTCAGCTTCACCTGTCTCGGCGATGCCACGCGCGACTGTGATACAGGTCTGAATACAGAGTTTGCCACCGTGCGGCGGTGCTCCTCCATGATGCCGTGGCACAGAGCGTCGCGGTTGTCAAGGCGCTCCTCACTCCTCTCGCCGCCATAGTTCACGCAGCCTTGCGCCCTGACACCACAGAGCATGCCAGAGAGCACCGACAGCACCACCGCCGTCAGCAGGTATGTCATGAAACTATGTCTCAGTCTTGCGCCATTCATCATGTGTTATAACATTAAGTCACGATAAGGATATAAACTTATTCAGTGAACACTAGTTAAAATTATTAGGTGACAACCATCTTCTATACATATACTTCTACGGATTAACAGGCTTCACACTAATGCCAGAGATACAGAAACGCTGACCGTATGTGTTGCGTTTTCTTGCAGTATTAAAATTCACTACATGCTGCAACTGCAAGGCATGACAGAAAGTAAGTCGTGTAGGAGTGTAACGCAAAGTGATAGTGGTTGGCTCTGTGGCAGAGGCTTGGAAACATTTCCTTTTATTTACAATAGTATCATTACCATATACCGAAGTATATGCATTTCCCAGGGCTGGGAAAGTGTCTTCAACCATGCCATTACCTTGTCCATCAGCTATATATACTTGGAAATATGTAGCGAGAGTGTCCGCCTTTGTCATCCCTGGCACAAATGTAAACGATACCTCATACTCCTGTCCTGGCAGCATAAGATGATTGAGATCTATGGCAAGTTGAGGGGTTGCAGATGACGACTGACTTGTTACATCTGTATAGAAACACTTATTGTCACGCACTCCTATGGCATCACTACACTCCATTATTATAGGATCACACTTATATGAACCAAAAGTTGTACTGCTATTACCAGTAATCACATTATCACGACTTGCCTCCACAAAGAACTCCTGCATAGCTTCCTGCTCCATCATAGCGCGTGCTTGGTTGACAATCTCGTCGCTTACCTGCTCTATAACGTATAGTGTACCGTCGTCACAATCTTCTGTTTTAGTAACTATGGCAAGAAGTTCTTCCTCTGACAGGGACTTCAAAACTTTACTAACATATTCGGAAGCTATCCCTCTACCGACCACTGTGTTATCCTCTCCAAAGTATATCGTACTTCCCACTGCGTAAATCACGCTGTCGTTAACTACACTATAGTCTTGATAGTCCACGTTATACACAAGAAAACGTGTCCTTTGCGTGCGGAAACTTTGCTCCTCACCATAATATACTTTGTCGTCAAGCATCATGAACGCACGAGCGTAGTATGTAGTTCCAAGTGAGAGACCAAGGTACATGGGGAATTGACTACCTGAATTCTCATCCTCACCAAACAAATATAAAGTTTTCGTATTACCATAATACTGTGTCCCCCCATACCACTTGTTCTTATCTACAAAATACATCTTAGTATATAATTCAGAATATCCTTTTGAGTTAGAGAAGTCTGGTGCAGTGGTTATAGGATTGCTTGATATCATATAGCCGTATACTGTATATGGACTATTCCTTCCTACTTCTGTTAAATTACAAGAATACTCAAAACTGTCATCTAATGTTGACCTATAAAGAGAGGTACTTTTATAGGTATATGTCCTGATGTGTCCGCGTATATAGTCACCATCAACAGGATTCTCTTTTCCATAGAAATAAGAATCGCATAGCTTCAACATTATAGTGTCGCGTGTGCCGTCGGTCTTATATACCACCATGGATTTTACTCTCAAGTCTTGCGCCGCGGCGGATAATGTGCCTGCCGTAAGCAGCAATGCCATAATATATTTTTTCATAGTCGTAAAAGTGCTTTTGTTAGATTATTAATACCAGTCTTCCATATACGTGTCGTTGTCGGCAACATCAGTAGGAACAAGTTCTACGAAGTTAAACGACCATCCGATCTGGCCATCTGGATAATCATATAAGTTGGGATTGGAAATTTTAATTCTCAGCCAGCAGTCCTCACCTTGCCTCATGTCCACAGTGCCTATGATATAACGTAACATCATCGTGCCATAACCAGACTCTGTGCGGCAACTCGTGACGCCCGTCATCTGTTTACAGGCAGCGTAAGGGTCATCCTCGGTAACTGCCAGTTTGTTAGTTATGGTATTATAAGTGCCACGTGAGAATGACGCTGGCGCACGCATATAACCATTTTGTCTCATAACTTTATCACTCTCTATGCCATACTCACCATTAGACGGATCTACATCCACATACCCGAAAGAGTCATCCTCGTAAGGATTATTAACTCCATCCAGCGTACTAATTTTATTCATCACAAGGGTATCGCTGCTGTTGCCTATATAGAATTCATATTTTCCGCCACGTCCCATCGGAGGATATATGATACGCAATTCATACTTACCTGACGGTACACGAGGCAGACGTATAGACAAGTCACCCAAGTCCCATCCTTGAAGCTGTGAGCTTTCACAGGCACGCCACGCCCCAAGCACGCAATATCTCAGTATTGTCCTGTCACTATTACAACGCAGATTATCAAAATAGTCTTGTGGAAAAGCTACTCTGCTACCGTCACCGCCTTGGTTCAACTGGCTTATCTGTGATGTCGTTGCACCATATATATCGTTACTTGCTAACTCTGGCAAAAGTTGGTTTGGCGTCATACGTATGCGCTCATGCTGGGAGTCACGGGTATTTTGGTCATATAGCAGCACGTTGTCTATACTATGCACCCAACTATTCAACGCCTCAAAACTGCCCCCACGGTCTATCTTTGCACCGGAATATATCACTGGGTGCATCGCATCACTACCGAATGTACCATATTGGTCAGTCAGCGTATTGTTCTTCACATAGCGGTTGACCCACAGACTGGGTTTCTTGCCCTGAGAGTTCGGATTGGTAGCCCACACCTTCAAGAGCGTTCCCGGCAGCATTGTCTCATAATACGACTGTGGCTCATAGCCGAAACAGACGTTCCAAATGTTCTGGTTGGCGTCAGTCTTCTCATATACCAGTTTATCCACGGCTATCTTGGCTTTTAATATGTGATACGCCACGAACATATTCACCACATTCCAACGGTTCTCATAGTCTGTACCAGTGGATATGCTTACACCTTTTTCCTTTACATAATCATACCACGTTGGATTGGCATACCACTCACGGCACTTCGCCGCCAAGTCTGCAAAACTGTTGATGCCCGCAGCACGAAGCACCGCATCCTTCTCCGCAAACACAGTATAGCCTATCTGGCATGTTTTAGGATAATACAACTTATTATTGTCCCTATCCATAGGGGTATCCATCGTGTACTCCTTGTCTCTCTGATAATCCAGTATGCTGTCACAAAGACCCGTACGCCTTAGTGCTTCAGCGAAAATAGAATACTCTCCATTTCGGTCCATTAACGTAATGGTAGAGGGAACATTCACATGGCAATATACTATGCTGTCTATATCAGCCACGGCATACTTCTTATTACCAAATGTCATCATTATCTGTGCCTGTGCCACGGTGGCGATAAGAACAAGTGAAAGTGTAATAATTTTTCTCATAGTCACACTCTTTAGTTGCTTTCAATTTTAAAGTGAATTCGATGAAATAACAATAAACTAATCGGCTATTTATTAAATATTTAGCGTTTATTTAGTGATATTCATCTATGCCACTATTCTTTATTCTATGCCTGCAGCGCCCCATACTCAGCGGTTAATAAAGATTTTTGGAATGAAAAAGACGTGGGTGCTGTACTATACTAATCTTGACTCTGGGCTCTGGTAAACCGTATCCTAAGATTAGCAACA
>ODAI013672820.1_pt1 | contig 16517 bp, 14 predicted proteins | sample 1539321 | NCBI WGS metagenome assembly ODAI01 (sample SAMN02144231, study PRJEB22623) | gut metagenome | biome: sheep rumen | host: Ovis aries | place: New Zealand | reverse complement strand
TGCCCGCGTCAGAGGAATTCCATTCATTGGCTGAAGCGCCTGTATTTGTTCCGTTCGAATAATTCCTGTTCTCTTCCATGATCTACCACCTTTTCCGTTTATTTCTGTTTATGCCTGCCCGCTGCCTCTTTCCACCCGCGGCAGCCCGGCGGCTGTATGATCTGTATTCGATAGTAGTGAGTATAGGCGGTAAATGTGTTTATTCTGTGTATAAAATGTGAGAAAAATGTTCTCTTCAGTCCTCTTCGATCAGCCAGATTTCCAGGTAGTCAAATTCGATTTCCTCCACAAAAGAATCCCTGGTGAACCGGGCCCGGGAATGGCGCTGAAAGTCCCGGACCGTCGAATCCAGCCATACAGGGACCGCCAGATCCAGTTCACCGCAGGCTGTCTCCAGGGCGCGGAATACTTTATGGGTCCTGGTATCCGCCGATCCGTCCTCAATGACGGTATCCCGGATCATACGGCTGTCCTTCCATTCTCTGACCCACATTCTGAACATTCTTTCATCCCTCCTTTGCCGGTTACAGTTGGATCCCGTTCCGCAGGCACAGCTGCCTGGCGCTCTCCACGGAATCCCTGCCGGTCTTATTCTTGATCGGCGCGAATTCCCGCTCCCTTTCCACTTCGTAAGGCAGGCAGGAAGGCAGACTCCTGATCTGGTCGATCATCAGCAGCTCAAATTTATAGCCGTTGGGCGCCGCGGGACTGACCGGCTCTCCTTCCGGGCCCATAAAGGCGATCTTTTTCTCCACCACATGGACGGGGAAGTCCTCCGCCAGGGTCTTTTCCAGATCGGCGATCCGGAAAAGGTAATTGAGAATGACGCCGTAGCTGTAAAGGAGGCTGCCTTTTTCATCGGCCGCATCCAGCAGGTCATCGGTCATTTCATAATATTCTATAATGGCGGGATGGCCGTCCTGGCGGCAGAGCACGCCGACCTTTTCATCCCGGCTGTTCTTACGGACTGCTTTGGCCCCGCAGGCACAGTCCCGGTCAATGACCGCCCCGATAAAGCAGGGATCTGCGATCCGCTGCAGGACGTTGTCGACGCCGAAGACATTGAGCCAGCGCACGCCGCCGGCTTTGAGCCTGTCCAGGATACCGGCCCGCTGCAGGGAGGAGAACCAGCCGCCGTTGCCGTTGGGCGACAGGGACATGCTGTCCATGGACTCCATATAGATCCTGCCCTGATAATCCGCAGCCGGTGCCATATCCTGACGGAAAAAGGTCACCAGTTCCCTGTCATAACCGAAATACGCATGCTCTTCCATAAAGCGGACCGTCTTGTCATGATTGCGGTCGCTGGTCATGATCAGGAAGGGGACGCCGCAGCCGGCCGCCGTCGTGACCTCCTGCAGGTTCTCCATCAGACGCTGCATGATGTAGACCGGCCTGGTGATCCCGATGTCATACATGCACTTGGGATCATCACTCCCCAGGCGGGTGCCCATGCCGCCGGCCAGGAGCACACAGGCCACCTGCCCGGCGCGGATGGCTTCCATGCCTTTGCGGGTAAATTCCTCCCGCTCCTGCCCGATCTCTTCCAGGGAAAGGCCCTGCAGGGGTTCAATGGCCGTCCAGGTGCCGGCCGCGCTTTTGCTGCCGATGCTGTCCAGCACAGACAGATCCGCCGCTTCGATCTGGTCCAGCAGCTTTTTCCTGCCGGTCTCTGTCAGTCTGTCATAGTATTTCAGGACATGGGTCTGTCCATACCGGTCCAGTTTCTCATATGCTTCTGTATAATTCATCTATATTCCTCCATCTTCCCGCGGCCTTTCCGCCTTTTCCTGTCTTTATCTTCTCCCTGTCTGTCAGCAGTATACCTGGACAGCGGCGTACAGCCGGCCTTTCCGGGTCTTTCCACCGGTCCCCCGGTAAATAAATTTCCCCCGCCCCCGGACGGAGACCCTGTCTCCTTCCCGCAGGAGGTCTGCCGGAGACAGGACCAGCCTGCCGTTTACCGTGACCGCTTCCGAAAGGACCAGGTCCCGGGCTGTCCCCCGGGCCATCTTCCAGACCATGGCGATCACGGCGTCGACCCGCTCCGAAGCCACGGAACCGGTCCGGTCCTCCAGCCGGGGCTGCAGGGTACAGGCGCCCGGCAGGCATTCGGCGGCCATGACGCTGGTATGGCGGACCCGGCACAGTTCTTCCCGGATAAATGGGGCGATCTCTTTCATCACATAGACATAAGCCTCTGCGGGTCCCGTCAGAATGTCTCCGATCTGGTCCCTTTCGATCCCCAGGTGCATGAGGGCGCCCAGGAAATCCCTGTGGGTCAGCTCGTCGGCAAATCTGGCATTGAGCGGGGTGATCCGCAGGCAGGCGACCACCTGCGGGTCAGCGGCTTCCGTCTGCGCAAAGCCCTCCCGGTCCATCCAGGCAGGCAGAAAGACCGCCGCCCGCCGGTCCGCGTCTTCCCGTCCCCCATACAGCAGGTAAGCGGCGCCGCCCAGGCGGGGGCTGTCCGGATGTCCCTCCCGGACCCGGACATAGTCATAAAAGACCGCCTGCTCCGAAGCGGACAGAAAAGCCGTATGGGTCATATAACCCTGCAGGAAAGCCCGGTCCGAAAGGTCCCGGAACCTGCCCTGCAGGAGCTGTTTCTCATCCATGTCTGTTTTCCTTTCCCAGGGATGCGTCTTTCCGGTTCAGAGGCATTATATCATAAAAATTCTTTCGCTGGTCTTTTCGCGGAAACCGTGTAAAAATAATACAGGGCGCCGTTCCCCATCCCATCTGCACTTCTGTTCTCCAAGCCTGTCTGATAATGTCTTATGTATTTTCCCTGTTCCGACCGTATTAAAAATCTGAGAAAAGAAAAAGGACAGACGCAGAAACGGATTGCTTCCGTTCTGGGCCTGTCACAAAGAGTCTATTCCGATTATGAAAACGGGACCGTCCGGATCCCGGTCCGGGTCCTGGTCCGTCTGGCCGTCTATTATGACGTCAGCCTGGATTATCTGTCCGGCGTCAGCAACATCCGTCGCAGCCGTCCTCTCCATTGAGCAGGGCGCAGTCCGCCTCCGGGCCGCTTTCCGCTGTGTCCGCCCCGGTCCCGCCGGGCTCCGTAAAGGAGGTCATGGCTCCCTGGGCCACTTTCATCATCAGGGCGCACTCGATCCGTTTGCGGAACAGCCTGCATCCATATTCATAGGTGCCATGGATATCGCCCGTGGCATGATAGGAATTGGCCGCGCATCCGCCGGAGCAGTAGAGTTTGGCCCAGCAGTCCTGACAGTCCGGCCTGGCGTAGACGTTGCAGAGTTTGAATTCATCCCTGATATCGGTCCGGGTCACCCCGTCCCAGATATTGCCCATCTTATATTCAGGGTCATTGACGAACTGATGGCAGGGATACAGATCTCCCCATGCCGTTACGGCCATATATTCGGTTCCGGAACCGCAGCCGGCGATCCGCTTATAGATACAGGGGCCGTGCCGCAGGTCCAGCATATAGTGGTAGAAGGTAATGGGCTTTCCTTCCTTTTCCCTGCGCAGCATGTCCCGGGCCAGCAGCTCGTACTGATCGAACAGGACGGGCAGGTCTTCTTCCGTCAGGGCGCTGGGACTGGCCGGATCCGTCACGACGGGCTCCATGGACAGCTCGGTAAAGCCAAGGTCATCCGCCATATGGAAGAGGTCATTGGTGAAATCCGTATTGAAATGGGTATAGGTGCCCCGCATGTAGTAGCCCTGTCCCCCGCGGCGGCGGACAAATTCCCGGAATTTGGGGACGATGGTATCATAGCTGCCCCGTCCGCCCCGGTCTACCCGGAAGCGGTCATTGACCTCTTTGCGGCCGTCCAGGCTCAGGACCACGTTGTGGCATTCCCGGTTGGCCCAGTCGATGACCTCATCTGTGATTCCAACTCCGTTGGTGGTCAGTGTAAAGCGGAAGTTCTTATTCTTTTCCTTTTCGATGCTTCTGGCATAGGCGACCAGGTCTTTGCATACCTGGAAATTGACCAGGGGTTCTCCGCCGAAGAAATCCACCTCCAGGTTCCTGCGGCTGCCGGAATGCTCGACCAGGAAATCCAGGGCACGTTTACCGGTCTCAAAGGACATCAGGCCGTCCTGGCCCCTGAAATGGCCCTGGGAAGCAAAGCAGTATTCACAGGACAGGTTGCAGGTATGGGCCACCAGCAGGCAGAGGGCCTTGACGACCGACGAGCGCTGTTTGAGATCGAAGGCCTTGTCCTGATAGCGGTCTTCGGTAAAGAGCTTTCCCATGGACTGCAGTTCATGAATATCCTCCAGAATCTCCTCTGTATCCTGCCGTGTCACCCCTCTGTCCCTGTATTCTTCAAAGACCCTGGCACAGGCAGCGGACGCTTCCATCCCCTGATCCAGATACGCGATCAGGTCATAGGAGGCATCGTCCGTTACATGGACGCTGCCGCTGTATACATCCAGAACTATATTGTAACCGTTTAATTTGTATTGATGAATCATATATTCCCTTACCGGCGCCGCTGCCGACCGCCCGGCGCCGTTCTTTTTGCAGTGCATAAAACTGCCGGAATGCGCACAGCACTCCGGCAGCCTGATCTTACTTGTCTGGACTGAACAGATGATGGATCATTCAGCGTCTTTGTTCTCGCAGGGCTGGTTGGCAACACCGCAGCTGGTCTTGCATGCGCTCTGGCAGGAAGTCTGGCACTCGCCGCAGCCGCCGTCAACAGCGCTCTGAGCCATATCACGTGTATCCAATGTCATAATGTGCTTCATACGATCGTCCTTCTTTCTGAATTATTGATGATAGCGGCCGGCTGTCAGGCCTGCCGCAGACTGCGGATCTCCTGTCCGCGCAGTCTGTCTCCACAGTTACGATAATAATACATAGACCTGCGGCCGTTTGTCAAGGTCATCGTCTCCGGTCCCCGACTGAGACCGCCTGATCCTGCAGCCGGCCGCTTCCAGAGACCGGATCCGGGACAGGATCCTGTCTGTGATCCGCTCTCCCGGCGCGCAGACCGGTATGCCCGGCGGGTAACAATAGAGATACTCCCCGCAGATCCGTCCGGCCGCGGCGGCAAGGGGAACTGCCTCCATGTCCATCCGGACCGCCTGTCCCACCGGCAGGACCGTCTCCGGCGCCGGCAGAAGCGGTATGTCCTCTCCGGCTTCTTCCGGATCCGGAAATACCCGCGGGCTGCCCTCCAGGCTGCCTTCCAGTTCCAGCAGAGCCTCCAGCAGCCTCTGCAGGGCGTCCGGCGCGTCAGCCGGCGAAGTCATGGCCAGGACACAGTCTTCCAGAACCATTTCCGTTTCCAGCAGGTACCGTTCCCGCAGCAGCCGGGCCAGGCCATGGCCGGTCAACTGCCCGGGCGGGCAGGCGATCAGGATCTTGCCGGGGTCATAGGCGAATGCCCGTTCCCGGGATAACCTGCCGGCTTCCCTGCCCAGGATCCTGAACCGGCGGAGGGCAGCGGCGCCTTCGTAAAAGTCGGAAAGCCGCTGCTGCCAGCCGCGGAACAGGCTGTACCCTTCCGCTTCCAGCAGTCCTGTACAGGCGTCCAGGGAGGCCAGCAGGGGATAGGAAGGGGAAGAAGTCTCAAAAATATCCAGTTCCCGCGCCAGGGCCCCTGTGCTGATCCTGTCTCCCCGCAGATGCAGCCAGGCCGTCTGGGTCAGGGACGGCAGGGTCTTATGGGGGCTCTGGATGACCAGGTCCGCTCCGCAGGACAGGGCTCCCGCCGGGAATCCGGTCCCGGGAAAGAGTCCCAGGTGGGCCCCGTGGGCCTCATCTACGATCAGGGGAAGATCATGGGCATGGCAGATGGCGGCAATGGCCCCGATGTCCGACAGGACCCCCTCGTACGTGGGGCTGGTCAGGATGACCGCCCGGATGGAAGGGTCCGCCTGCAGCAGACCGCGGACTGCCTCCGGGGAAACGCTGCCGCAGATCCTGTAATCCGGAACGGTCTCCGGCAGGATCCAGACCGTTTCCAGACCGCACAGTTCTATGGCATGATATACCGATTTATGGCAGTTGCGGGCTGCGGCCACCCGGTCTCCCTGCCGGACCGCGGCCCGGATGCCTGCCAGAATACCGCAGGTACTGCCGTTCACCAGATAGCGGGTATGGTCCGCCCCGTACAGGGCGGCGGTCCGGTCCATGGCCTCCTTCAGGATCCCCCGGGCATCATGCAGGTCATCGGTCCCTTCCACCTCCGTCAGGTCCCATGCATAGGGCAGGCCGGGGCAGGGGCCGGGCCGGCGTTTATGGCCCGGCATGTGCAGGGGATAGATGCCGGATCCGCAGTATTGTCTGAGCCGCTCTTCAAGCCGGGACTGTGTCATGTCTTTATACCGTCCTTTCCATTGCCGGAACCCCCCCGAACGTGCAGGATCGTACAAAAAAGGGACCTGCCCGCCGGGCGTACGCTCCGGTCCGCAGGTCCCCGCATTCTCACGAAAAGAATATCAGGAAGTCACTCCTGTCTCTATTAAGCATCCAGCTGGGATGTGCAGTGAGGGCATCTGGTCGCTTCGATCGCGATCTCGCTCTTGCAGTAAGGGCACATCTTTGTGGTGGGAGCCTCTTCTTCAGCGGGCTTCTTGACGATGGATGCAGCCTTGTTCATAGCCTTGATCACGCTGAACAGAACCAGGGCGATCAGCAGGAAGTTAATGACAGCATTGATGAATTTTCCGATGGCGATGTTGGAGTTGTTAACAGTGACCACGAAGCTGCTGAAATCAAATCCGCCGATCATGCCGATGATAGGGGTAATGATATCCTCTACCAGGGAAGTAACGATTGCGGTGAAAGCGCCGCCGATGATGATACCGACTGCCATATCCATGACATTGCCGCGGCTGATGAACTCTTTAAATTCGTTGATAAAACTCTTCATTTCTACATTCTCCTCTCATATGGCTGCCGCCGCAGCGGCGATTCTGAAAAAAAGTTTATAGTTATTTTATAAACTCACTTTGTATCCTATTTTAACAGCAAATTTTGATACGTCAACAAATTTTATCAGTGATTCCTATGATTTCGGAAACGTTTCCGAAGCCGTTCGTCCCGGATTTCAGGGACTGTTTCAGATATGGACGGCCCGGATCTTTTCGCAGATCTCCTGATATGTCCCTTCCAGGTCCGGGTATTCCTGCCTGGCCTCTTCCAGCCTGCCGGTCCGGAGTATCTCTGTCAGTTCCGATGCGCTGACCGTCAGCCGGCCCAGGCCCAGGGTCAGACAGATCCCCTTGAGCGCGTGGACCATGCGGAAAGCCTCTTCCGCATCCCCGGCTGTCAGGGCCTTCCCCAGCTCCTCCATGGAAGTATCCTGCAGGAACATGCCCAGATAACGGACGATCCTTCTGTCATCCGGCATCCTGGTCAGAGCTTCCTGATAGCTGCCTCCGATTTCCTGATAAAACTGCTCCGGTCTCATGTTATACCTCCTGCAAAAAACCAGCCCGGCGGACTTTCCGCCTGCCTTCCTTTAATAGCCGTGATAGCTTTCGTAAATATGTCTGCTGATGGAGTCCGCTTCCGAAGAAATCTGATAGTCCTCCTGCCCGTACAGGGATGCATGGAGCCACCTTATATTGTCTGCCAGGGCATCCGGGATGATACAGGCCTGCTCACCGATATAGTCCTCGGCCCTGTATTCCTCCACAGGCAGGCCGCCGGACTGCTCCAGTTTATAGAAGGGGGCTTTCAGGATCAGGCCCGCCATCTGCGTCTTTGTCAGGGAGCATGCGGAGCTGCCGATCACTGTCCTGGCCGCTTTGGCAAGTCCGAAGGGACCTGCTTTCTTCAGACGGTCCAGAATGGCCTTCATGACCTCCCGCTGACGTTCCGTCCTGCGGTAATCGCTGCCGGCTGTATAGCGGATCCTGGCAAAGGCCACGGCCTGGATGCCCGACAGATGCTGCTGGCCTGCTTCGACCGGCTCGTTCTCGGTCCCCAGTTCATATTCCATATCCTCCAGGTAGCTGTTCAGATAGCCGGCCTCCTCTTCCGTCACGCCGGTCTCCAGGTCGATGCCGCCCAGACTGTCAATGGTATCGGCCAGGCCTTCAAAGCCGATGGTGATAAATCCGTCGATGTCCAGATCCAGATTGGTGTTGAGCATGGAGACCGCCTGCTCAGGCCCGCCGTAGGCATAGGCCGAATTGGCCTTGCCGTAGGAACCGTCTCCCAGCTCCAGCCAGGTATCTCTGTAAACGGAAATCAGTTTCATTTCTCCGGTCGACTTGTGAATGGAGCACAGGATCATGGTATCACTGCGGTTGTCTCCGGCCATCAGGTCCTGTTCCCTGGAATCCACGCCGAAAATGGCAATGGTGGTATAGTGGTTCATGATCGTATCCGAAGCCGCCTGGCTGTTGACTTTGGGATTGATCCTGACGGTTTCCAGGCCGCTCAGCAGGGAGGACAGGATCCCGAAGCTGCCGAGCGCGAGGACCAGCACAAGGACCAGCAGGAACCACAGTACGGGATGGGACCGTTTTTTCGAAGGGTCCGGTCCCCTTTTCTGTCCCTGCGCCTTTGCGGCCCGGCTTTTGCCTGCCGGGCTGCCGTTCCGGCCCTGCGAACGCTGCTGTCCGCCGCGGTTCCTGCCGCCGGCAGACGTTCTGCCCGCCTGCTTCTGACTGCCTTTTTTCCTTTGTCTGTCATAGCCCCGCAGTTTATCCTGCTGGCGGGCATATTCCTCATAATCTTCCTCATCCCCATAGTCGGTCAGGTCATATTCATATTTTCTGTCTGACATAGGTATATCCATCCTTTCTGCAGGTCCCCGGGACCCGCACTCAAAACAGATCTTGTTGATATCTTTATGCGTACATGCGCAGAAACCGGCGTTTCTCCGCCGTGCGCAACATGGTAACAGGCCGCGTCAGGCCCGCGGGTACAGATTCTGTTAATCCCGAAAAAAAATATGTTCCCCCTTCCCTATTATAATCTGAAACATGTCCTGTGCATAGGTACCTGCAAAGACAGGATTTCCGGAACTCTGCCGGAAAAAGCGGCGGTCCGGATCTCTCCGGGCCGCCGCACGCTGTGCATCACGCATTAATCATAAGACTGTTCCTGGATCTCGCCTGTCTTGGCATGGACCGTAACGCAGCCGGCATTGACTGTATCTTTTTCATGGTCTGAGATACACAGGTAGACCAGGTAATAAGGGCTGTCCTTGCTGGGATACTGGTAGACAAAGACATCATATGTGTACTTGCTGCTCTTGCCTTCCACCGGCTGTCCGGGATAATGTCCCCAGTAATCCTCTGCCATGAGCATGGCGTCATTGGCTGTATAGGACCACTCCTCTTCCTTCTTTTCCTCTTCTTTTTTCTTTTCTTCTTCCTTCTTCTTCTCTTCGGCTTCTTTTTTGGCTTTTTCTTCTTCTGCCTTCTTCTTCTCTTCCTCTTCTTTCTTTGCCTTTTCTTCGGCCTCCTTCTTCGCCTGCTCTTCCTCTTTCTTCTTCGCCTCCTCTTCGGCCTCCTTCTCCGCCTGCTCTTCGGCCTTCTTCTCAGCCTCCTGCTCGGCTTCCTTCCTGGCCTCCTCTTCGGCGGCTTTGGCTTCTTCAGCAGCTTTGGCTTCTTCTTCGGCCTTCTGTCTGGCCGCTGCGCTCTCTTCGTCCAGTTTCGCGGCCCGGTCCGCCACGTCTCCGTCGAACTCATCATAGTGTTCGGACAGCTTATAGGAATCAAGATTGATCAGGTACTCATTGCCCTTTTCATCCGTCGCCGTATAGATCCGCCCGGCCACACACAGTTCTCCGTCCTCATTCAGGAAAGCATCCGTCTCCTGCAGGTTGTCATAACTGATATTTCTGGCCATGGCGTTCACGGCGTCCTCTTCCGATACCACTTCCCCGATATACTGATAATAACGGTCCAGATAGGCAGAGATCATGGCTTTTTTCAGGTTTGCTGTATACTCTTCCTCCGGTATCTCCAGATACTGCAGAAGATCCTCCCGGGTCAGGGCAGTCCTGTCGGAGACCCTGAGATTGTAGACTGTGTAATCGTCCCTGCGGCCCCCTTCCTCCTGCATGACCCGCTGGGTCACCAGAGACAGGATATCCTGGTCCCGCAGATTCCAGAAATAGGAAATGGAGGTACAGGCCGGCAGGCCTCCGGAGGATTCCTGGTCCTCCATATAAGATTCCGCATTGACCATGTAGTGCTTAAGATCATCGTCAATGGCATTATTGATCCGGGTGACCGCCGTACCGGTCAGGTCCACCTTGGGGATCCTGTAACTGTAACGGATGGCCTCCTTGCCGTCCGTAAAATCCATAGCTTCATAATAAGAGTCAACGACCAGGTGTTCCAGGTCGACTGTCTGACTGGCGGCCGCGGCCGCTGTGGCGGCCTCCGCGGATCTGTCCGTGCTGCCTTTGTCAGGCAGGAAATATAAGAGGATCACGACCACTGCCGCAACGCCGATCACAGCGGCGGCCGCTCCCAGAATTTTAATAACGCCTCTTTTTGTCATATATAGAAACCTCTTTCCGGTATATCCTTTTTCATCTCCCGGCCCCGCCGGGAACGTCCGGAATTTCCGCCTGAAGGCCATATTTCCGGACAGTAACAATACTATACCAAAAACCCTGCCATAACAAAAGAGAAAAAAAGCCTCTGCCGGGCATGGCAGAGGACTTATTCCTGCTCCTGCCGCGGAGCCCTGTCCGTTCTGATACCGGCTTCACAGGAGGAACGCATCAGATTGGCGCCCCAGGCAGGATAAAAATCGATCGACAAATGGATCCCGTCCGGCTGGTAATCAGCCTCCGGGTCTGTCAGCAGATCTGTATTATCGATATAAAGGATATTGTTGCGTGCACACATGTCCCGGACCGCCGCGTTGTAGGCGTCCACTTCTTCGAAAACAGGGTTTTCTTCCAGGGCCCATCCGACTGCAGGCAGGATGGAGCTGAAACAGTAGGCCGCATCCGGCGCGTATTCCCGCAGGATGGTCACCTCCTCCAGGACCTCATCGGCATAGGATTCGGGAGTGGGCCAGATTCCGGTCAGAATATCATTGATCCCGAAGGCGATATAGACCTCTTCCGGGTCCAGACGCTTAAATTCCTCCAGATGATCCAGGATCTTCGTGATCACGGCGCCGTTATCCGCCAGGACCCTGTCTTCCTCCAGGAAGCCGTAGGCGGAAAATCCCACGAATCTGGAATCTCCCAGAAGGACATAATTCCTTTCTTTGAACGCCTTCCAGACGCCGTCCCCTTCCAGGGACCGCAGATATTCCTCCTTCTCTTTCTCCCTGAGCTCTTTGGCGGTCCGGGCGATCTTTTCCCGGGGACTTTCTGCCGGGACCGCCGGTGCCTGTGTCTCTCCTTCCGCTGCCTGTTCCTCCGTCTCCCCGGGCAGTGCAGGCGCAAAATAACTGTTATAACGGCGCAGAAGCGTGCTCACGACCGTCATGAGCACGATCAGCAGCAGGATCAGTGTATCCTGCCGTGTCCATTTTTTCTCCATTGACGATTGCCTCTTTTTCCTCCGCTACACAAGTATAAAGAACATGATGACCCCCAGCACCATCAGGATGCCCAGACAGGTCATGAGCAGAGCGAAGGAAAAGTTCATGACAATGGGATCTATGGCCCTGGCTGTCTCAAAACGCAGGGTAAGGAGCCTGCCCGCCTTCAGAGGCTGGTGTCCCCGTACCCGGGTCTCCCGCAGCAGGGTCTTGCGCAGCAGGACGACCAGGGCGTCCAGCGATACACAGAGGGTCCTGCCGATGGTGGCCAGCAGCAGGAAGACGACCTGGGAATCGGGAATCAGGACCCTGTTCTCGCCGGGGATGGCCGCAAGGTTCCCGAAAACGAAAGGAAATACCTTCAGCAGCAGGGGTCTGTATACGGAATCCTCCAGATCAAAATGCCGGAACCAGCGGTTGACATAATGTCCGTCCCGGATCAGGACCTTCCTGACAAAGAGCAGATAGACGCAGGCGCCGATCAGCAGGGATATGGCGCCTCCCTTCAGGTTGACCGGAATAAAAGGACGGAATTCCAGGATCTCATGAAAACCGGTCACATAGGCGGCCAGCCGGTTCATGACGGCAGGCTGGCCCAGCAGGACCATGAACAGGGACGACCCGCATACCGCGGCGGCAGAAGCCGCGTTCATACATCTGCTGTCCTTATCAAATTCCGCCTGCTTCTCAGGGTGTTTCTCTATGAATATACAGATGAAGAGCTTGAGCATATAGGCAAAGGTGAGCCCGCCCGAGAACAGGAAGATCCACTCTATGACGCCCAGCATGCCGCTGATATCGCTGCAGTATTCCCGGCCGGCCACAATGCCTTCATGCAGCATGGTCTTGCTGATATACCCGTTGAAAAAGGGAACGCCGCTGATTCCCAGGGCGCCCAGGGCAAACGCTGCCTTCAGGAAGGGTTTGTTCCTGCCCCAGCCGCGGATATCGTCCAGGGTCAGGGCCCCCAGATTCATGACGACCACGCCGGCGCACATAAACAGCGTCAGCTTGATCAGGGAATGGTTGACCATATGCAGGACCGTACCGCTGTAAGCCACGCCGGCTCCCTCCGCATCGCCTGCCGCTGTCAGCAGGACATACATGGCAATCCCCACCAGGATAAAGCCGATCTGGGACATGGAGGAACAGGCCAGGGTCCGCTTGAGATTGACCGAGAACAGGGCCATCAGGGCGCCCAGGGCCATGGTGACCGTGCCCAGGATCAGGACGATCCTGCCGAACACGGCGTCCCCCGCCAGAGCCTGCAGGGAAGTCATCAGAATGCCGTAGACGCCTACCTTGGTCAGAACGCCCGAAAGCAGGGCAGAACCGGGGGAAGGCGCTACAGGATGCGCCTTGGGCAGCCATACATGCACAGGGAACATACCGGCTTTGGCGCCGAAACCGAACAGGATACAGACACCGGCGGTCCGTACCAGGACCGGGTCCTCCGCCCGGGCCGCTGCCGCGGCAAGTTCCTCAAAATCCAGAGTCCCCAGGCAGTGCTGCAGCAGGGCCAGCCCCATAAAGAGGACCAGGCCGCCGATGACGGCAATGAACAGATACGTATAAGCCGCTTTAATGGCTTCCGCTGTTTCCTCATGGATGACCCAGGTAAAGGAGGTGAAGGAAACGATCTCAAAAAAGACAAAGGCGGTCATCAGATCCGAAGAGAGCATGACGCCCTGGGTGGCGCCCAGCGTCACCAGGACAAAGAACCAGTAGCGGTTCAGTCCTTCCCGTTCATGGGCGAAATACTCCCTGGCGAACAGGGTCGTACCGGCCCACATCAGGGAGGTCACAAGGCTGTAGACTGTATGCAGTCCCTGATCCTGCAGCCAGAGGCCTCCATTGAGGATGCCCGTGATCTGCAGGCTGTGTCCGCCCCGGATCAGCAGGAGCGACAAAAGCAGCTCCAGAAAAGTGACCAGGATCACAAAAATATCCCTGGCGTTCTCCTGCCGTCGTCCGATTCCATATGATACAAAGGCCATGAGAAAAGGCCCGAATACGATTGCAGCAATGAGCATAATCCTACTCCGTTCCGTTCATCCGGCAGCCCGCGGACGGGCTCCTTTATCAGATCCGGCCAGCGGCGATCTGCGCAAGGAAATGCATGACAGGCGCCGGAAAAAGACCGAAAACAATGTTGACCAGGGTGAAGACTCCGATCGGGACCAGCATCCGCCAGTCCGGATCTGTGACAGCCGAATTGGCGTAATAGTCTTTGCCATGGGCCGGGAAGAAGGCCCTGACGCTGACGGTGATCGTATACATGGCGCAGAGGAAAGCCGACAGGATCAGCGCGCCGCAGCCCAGGGCTCCCTCCACAGTTCCTGCCTCCGCGCCGGCCAGCAGCAGCTGCCATTTGGAAATAAAGCAGCAGAAAAAGGGAATGCCGGTCAGGGACAGGGCCCCCAGGGTGTAGCAGGTAAAGACAAACGGCATCCTGCGTCCCACACCGTTGACTTCATAAATATAGCGGTTCCCTGTGACATGCATGAAGGCGCCGGCACAGAGAAAGAGGCACATCTTGACGATCCCGTGGAAGAGCATATGGGCCATGCCGCCCAGCATGCCCTGGGAAGTCATCAGGGAGATCCCGAACAGCATATAGGACAGGTTGGAAACGGTCGAATAGGCAAGACGCCGTTTAAAATGCCGTTCCTTCAGGGCCATGGCAGCCGCGAAAAGCAGGGTGAACACCGCGGCAATGGTACACACGTGCTGGACCCAGGTGCCGGCCAGCTGCTGGGGCCTGTAGCAGTAATAGGTCAGCCGGATCACGGCAAAGACGCCGGAGTTGACGACGGCCACCGCGTGCAGCAGGGCCGTGACGGGCGTCGGGGCCACGGAAGCGTCCGGAAGCCACTGGTGCAGGGGGAAGAGGGCCGCTTTGACGCCGAATCCGAAAAATCCCATGGGGAAGGCGATCAGCATCAGACCGCCGCCGTCATTGATGTCGACGATCCCGCCGTAAAGAAAGTCCCCGCCGTAGCCATACAGGGTGATCAGTACCACAGCCGTGAAGGCCAGAGAAGCCCCGCCGATGGTATAGACCGCGTATTTACGGCCGGCGTAGCGGCTCTCCCCGTTGCCGTAGTGGGTGACCAGGGGGATGGTGACCAGGGTCAGCATCTCAAAGAAGACATACATGGTCAGGATATCCGCGGAAAAGGCCACGCCCAGGGTAATGCCGTAGGTCATGATAAAGAAGGAGAAGAAGGCAAAGGGCCTGTCGTCGTCCTCCATATAGCTGAAAGCGTAAATGGTGACCAGCGGCCACATCAGGGAGATCATGCCCGCGAAAAGGCAGGAAAGACCGTCCGCGCCAAAGGTAATGGAAAAACCGCTGGTGAAATTGTAGACCGTGACCGGATGCCCGCTGCAGCCCAGAATAGCGATCCAGACCAGCAGGCTGGTGATGCAGATCAGGGCCTCACAATACAGGGGCAGTCCCCTTTTGGCCTGGACAGGATGGGTCAGCAGGAGCAGGCCTCCCAGCACCGGCAGCAGGACCGGCAGTAAAATAAAGACAGCGCTCAAGTTCATACCTCCCAATGCTTAGATACCCAGGGCGCCCAGGATCTGCAGGCCGAAAAGGCCCGCTGCCAGGGATACCGCGCAGAGGACTGCCATGGGAACGACCATCAGGCCCGAGGGCTCCGAAGACTGCAGGACAATGGGGTTGGCGTCCTCACCGGGGAAGAAGCCGTCGATCACCAGCGGGAACAGGTAGCCGGCGGTCAAAAGGGCCGAGATCAGAAGGACGGCCGGAGGCATAAAGGCCCAGAAACCGCTGCCGCCTTCTACGGCCGCCATGGCGATGACCCATTTGGACAGGAACCCGCCCATGGGAGGGATACCGACCAGGGAAAGGGCCGACAGCATGATGCACCAGGTGGTACGGGGCATGGATTTTCCGATTCCCTTCAGCTGCCGTACATCCCGGATCCCCATCTTATAAATAAAGACGCCGGCCGTCAGGAAGAGACATCCCTTGGCGCAGAAATGGGCCATGACATGCAGGAGCCCGCCCTGCAGGCCCTGGGGGGTCAGTACGGACAGTGCCGTCATGATATAGGAGAGCTGGCTGACGCTGGAATAGGCCAGCCGCTTTTTCAGGTTCTTCTCCAGGAAGGCCATGGTGGATCCCATGAATACCGTCAGCATGGCGGCGCTCATCCAGATGTACTGGACAAAGGTTCCGCGTACAAAATCCGCGCCGACCGTATAATAGACCATACGGATGACGGCCAGGATACCTGCTTTGACGATAATGCCCGAAAGCAGGGACGAGGCCGGGGCCGGGGCAATGGGATGCGCTGCCGGGAGCCAGCCGTGCATGGGATACATGCCCGCCTTGGTGCCGAAGCCGAAAATGGCCAGCAGGATCATGACCAGCAGGAGCTTTTCATGTCCGGCGGTCCGGACCGGATCCAGGATGCCTTCCGGGCGGAAGGTCTTGTCCGCCACGGAATAATAATAGACAAAGAACACGCCCAGCAGGCCCATCAGGGCGCCGGCCACCGAATAGTAGAGGTACTTCATGGCGGCCGCGACGGCTTCTCTGGACATTTCATGCAGGACCAGGGGCATGGATGTCAGGGTGGCGAACTCGAAGCAGCAGTAGACGGTCAGCATGTTGCCTGCGCCGCAGACACCGATCATGGCGCCCAGGGACAGGAACAGAAAACCGAAGAAGACCTCGGGCCGCTCTTCCATCTTCATATACTCAAAGGCGTAAAAGACGACACAGGTATACAGGATCAGGACCGCCAGCAGGAAAAGCCTGCCGATCCCGTCCAGGGCAAAATATACCGTTGCATTCTCCGTGAACCGCAGGACAGTGACAGGCGCCGCCAGCCGCATGGAGGCCAGCGCCAGAAGATCTGTCAGGAGCATGACAGCCGCGTAGCGGCGGTTCCTGGATCTGTCATCGGAAGCGGGCAGGGCTGAAGCCAGGATGCCGGCCGCCGCCGGAAATAAACATGTGATGATCAAAAGCATTTTTCCTTCCTCCTGTCAGCTGAACATCAGAAAGCCTTTT
>ODAI011642557.1_pt1 | contig 16519 bp, 16 predicted proteins | sample 1539321 | NCBI WGS metagenome assembly ODAI01 (sample SAMN02144231, study PRJEB22623) | gut metagenome | biome: sheep rumen | host: Ovis aries | place: New Zealand | reverse complement strand
ACGGAAACGATGACAAGCACAATTAGCAAAATAGATGATATTAAGGTCATGTCCGTTGTGGATAGCGATGTAGTGGATGCTATTGGTGGCTTTCAGGTTATCTACAACCAAATAAATGACAATATCAATGGAATAAACAAGTCTTCAATCAATACAGGATTCACTTTTACTGATGCAAAAGGTGGACTTCGCACGGGAACACTCGTGGTCGTAGGTGCATTTACGTCCACAGGAAAATCGACGCTTGCACTTAACATGGCACTCAATGTTGCAAAACAAAACATACCGGTTGCATACTACTCACTCGAAATGTCCGTTTCTGACCTTTGGGCGAGAATTATCTGCGAACACACGGGCATACCTGCATGGAAAATACAAGGCTATGCGCTCAAAAGGGAAGAGATTGCACAGATAGACCATGCAACAAGGCAACTGCAAAACATCCCACTATATATTGATGACAAGGCAACAACATCATTTGAACGTATGCTACGCTCGGTGAGATTTATGGCAAAAAGATATGGCATTAAGATGTTTGTTGTGGACTACCTACAAATCTTTGCGCAGACAACACGTGGGGAGAAAGAAGAAGCCATGCTTGCTTCTATGGCTCGTGCATGTAAGAACATAAGCAAGGAACTTGACATTGTTTGCATACTCATTTCACAACTAAGAAGGGCAGGGGAATCAAAGCACCCAACATTTGACATGCTACGTGGAAGTGGTCAAATAGAGGAATCTGCAGACAATATCATTCTTATTGACCGACCCGATGCACACCCAGACTGGTGCGTTACATCATTTAAGAACAATAAGACGGTTGATGTACATGGAAAGGCAGAAATAAATGTTGTCAAGGGAAGAAACATCGGAACGGGTTGCTATTATGTCAACTTTGATGATTCAAGGTTTGTGTTCTATGAGGACAATCAACAGGCAGAACAAACAAACAATGAACAAAAACCACAAGAAGATATACCATTCTAAACGTCAATAATTTTTAACAATTTAATCAAAAAAAAGAAATGAAAATACAGAGTGATGACTTGAAGCGATTAGCGGACATGATAGAGGAGAGTTATAGTCAGCCGCTTACGAGAGAGCGTGTGAAAGATTACAAACGGCTCGAATATATGTTGAGTAGGGCTTATTATGGATATATTTCTCCTTCCGCCGACTTGGAGACAGACAAAGAGGTGGCTATGGAAAGTTTACCAAAATTTTTTTAATGCAGATGAGTTACGAACTATACATACCGCAGGTGACAGAAGGAAGAAACATGGTCAACGGCAGGTTTCTCAAAGGTCACACACCACATAACAAGGGGAAGAAATGGTCGGACTACCTCACCAAGAGACAGCAAAGACGTTGTGCAAAGGGTTGGAAAAACGTGGAGAAATTCCGCTGCAAGGGACACCCGAACGCAGGAAGAAAGAAAAAGCAGGTCGTCGGGATATTCCAAGACGGCACATGGAAGTTCTTTCCATGCTTGGGTATGGCAGCAGAATATATTGGAGGTTGCAGAGAGAATATCGGTCGCTGTTGTCGTCAGAATGAAAACCCGTCCGTGAATAAGAAGACGGGCAAACTGAACACCGACCACCAATACAAGGTCGTTCGCTGGTATTTTGAGAGCGGGAAGGTATGGATAGGGAAAATATGACGCTGTTTTAATTTTTCCTGAAATATTTCTTCATTTTGGAAATTTTTCCTATATTTGCCGAAAATATACGTATATGAGCAATCCAAAAACATTAAAACCATACGCCAGTCTTACCGATGAGGAGAAAAAAGAACTTCATCGGAAAGGTGGGTTAGCCTGCAACGCTAAGAAGCGAAGAAAGAGGCAACTCAAAGAGATAATCGGCTTACTTGGTAACATGGACGCTATTGACGAGACTATCCGTGAGAGACTGAAAGCGCTCGGTGTGGATGCCAATGAGTGGACGCAAGATGTGGCGGCAGTGCAGGCGATGTATGATGAAGTGATAATCAACGGCAACGTAGCCGCATTCAACAGTCTGAGAGACACGAAGGGCGAAAAACCAACCGAGAAGCAGGAAATCAGTATGCCGTCCATGCCGAACATAACGATAGTGGCTGGCGACGGGCGACCAATCAGCAGGAGCGAAGACGAGATTGAGGACTGACGCAAGACAAGTGAAGTGTCCGCTATTCATCGCCAACATAACAAGCAGGGCGAAGGTGGTGGTCAATCAGGGAGGAACATCAAGCGGAAAGACGTGGAACATCCTTGACGTGTTCTTCACGCTCGCCATGATGAGACCCAACCTCGTGCTGACGGTTGCCGGACAAGACATTCCAAACCTGAAGAAAGGTGCTTACAGGGATGCCAAGCGGATATGGTCGGACAACGACATCTATCGGATGTATTTCGACAAGCCGAACGAAACGGAAAGGATATTCACGTGTCGCAACGGGTCAATTATCGAGTTCAATAGCTACAGCGACGAGCAGGACGCAAGAAGCGGTAAGCGTGACTATCTATTTGTTAATGAGGCGAACGGCATACCTTACGAAATATACTGGCAGTTGGCAATCAGGACAAAGTATAAGATTTTCATCGACTACAACCCTACGGCTCGCTTCTGGGTGCATGACAACCTTCTCGGACGTGACGACGTGGAACTGCTCATCAGCGACCACAGAGACAACACCTTTCTCACGCAGGAGCAGCACGAAAGCATCGAGGCTATCGACGACGAGGAGCTGTTCAAGGTGTACGCTCGTGGAAAGACGGGAAAACTGGAAGGGCTCATATTCACGAATTGGGATATTGTGGATAGTATGCCGAGGGCGGAGGAGACGAAAATATCCGTTTATGGCGTGGACTTCGGCTTCTCGACCGACCCGACGGCAATAGAGCATGTGGTCGTGGCGCACGGCGACTTGTGGATTGACGAGCAACTATATTCGACGGGCTACACCAACCCCATGCTCGCTGAGGTGATGCGTGAGCGTGGTGTGGGGCGTAGCGTGGTGATAGCGGACTGCGCAGAGCCGAAGAGTATCGCCGAACTACGTGCATCGGGCATCAACGCTTATCCGAGCGTGAAGGGTAAAGATAGCATCAACATCGGTATCGACATTCTGAAGCGATATAAAATGCACGTCACACGGCGGTCGGTAGGACTGATTGAGGAGCTGAAAGCCTACGAGTGGAAAAAGAGCAGAGACGGCTACCGGACGAATGAGCCGATAGGACGATATAACCATGCTATTGATGCCGTGAGATACGTGGCACTGGCAAAGCTGGGTGTGCAACGGAGAGGAACGGCAAAGGCAACAATTTTGAGGCAGTACCAATGAGAAAGAAGAGCAGATTAGACATGACGTTCGGCTACTGGCTGACGATAGCCAAGTATAGCGGCTTCCAACTGGAGGCGTTCTCTCGTCCTGCCGTCGTGGGTGGCGTGTTCACGCCGGAGACGCTCAATGACATCACTATCGGGCAACTAATACAACTCAGTGAGTTGTCAGATAACAATGAGAGTGCCTACGACATTTGCAGCATCCTGCTCGGACTGAGCCGTGAGAAGGTGAACAAAGCTCGTGCGGTTGATGTTGTGCGTTTCTGCGGCTGGGTGATGACGGAGGCGGAGCGTATCAACAGGATATTCCAGCGGGCGGAAATCAAACCGACGGCAGAGGAGCAGCAGGCTGGCATCGAAAGGCTGCGCTTCGGTCTTTTCGGTATGATTGACAGCTACGCAAGACGAATGGGCATCAGCAACCATGACGACGTGATGAACGTGTCGTGGATGAAGGTGTACAAGTGTACGGAGATAGATAATTCGATAGTTTTATTCAACAGGAGATTGAACGATGTGTATGCAAGGAAGATGCAGCGAAAGACACGTTAAGTCGTTGATACGTAAGGAGTTCCCGAAATTTGGGTATGTGTTTGGAAGCTGGTATGAGGCGGATAGGATAGTGAGTAAGACGAGGCGTTTGCCGCTTGTCTGCTGCCTATTGCCCACTGGTGGTGAGATTGATATCGTCAGGGGTAGGACGTTCTACACGGAAGAGATTGCCGTCGCCTTCATCGACAAGGTTGAGCGTGATGCTGACGGTGATGAGAACTGCGACGCTTACGAAAGGATGCGTGAGGCTGCCGAGCGTTTCATTCGGGTGCTCAACGCTTCAGATTACTTTCAGCCCGTTAGTAATGTGAGTTATAGCGTGATATATGAGCGTCTGTCAACGATAGTGACGGGCGTAATGGTAACGATGCGACTTACCAATAGGGAGGGTATATGTTAGAACAGCAGGTCACGATAGTAGCCGAAGAGGTTGAGGCGCTCCGCCAGCGTATCATTGCCAACATGCGGTCACATGGCGCTGTCGCCAGTGGTCGGACAATCAACTCGCTGCGTGTGGAGCGTGAGAAGGACGGTGCGATGCTCGTGTCTGACAGCCGTATGCCGTTCGGTGTTTTGGAGACAGGACGGCGTGGCGGTCGTGTTCCTATGGGCTTTCAGGATATTATCCTTCAGTGGATGCGTGACAAGGGTGTGAGTGGAACGCCTATACCCTACACGACGAACCGACAGCACAAATATACGCCGCAGGAGCGTGGCGACAGGTCACTGGCATATCTCATCAGCCGAAAGATACGACGTGAGGGCACACGCCTCTTCCGTGAGGGAGGTCGTGATACGATATACTCGCAAGAGATACCTAAGACGATGCAGAGAGTGGAGGAGCGTGTGACGGCACTCGTCTCGGCTTACGTCGATGAGCAAATCAAACTAAATATCAAGGGGGGAGAGGAATGAGAATAATAGATAACGGCACAATCAAGGTAAGCTATCCTGACTATGTGTTTTGCTTCAATCCGTGCGTGTTTGCGGTTGAGAGTTCAGACGGGAGCTTCGATATTGCAGAGGTTGACGTGGATGTGAGTTCGGGAGACGTACGGAAGAGTGGCAACTGGCGTGCGTACCAACACAAGGCGTATATCGACCTGCGGGCGTACTTCCAGTTGCTATTCGACGAGAATACGCTTACGAGTAGTGACGAGGCGGCAGCGACATGCAAAAAGGTAAGCATCCACATGCAGATTAGCAATGTGCCTTTCGAGGACGACGGGGAGAGCGGTCCGTCAGAGATAGAAACCGTCGATATTGACACGCTTGTGTATTGGGGAGCGTTACGTCCTTACGAGCAATTCGACCCGTACAAGACACGGAAGGTAAAATGCTGGGAGGGTTATCCGTTCACGGTTGATATTACGCCGGATAAGATTGACGTAGATATTAGTGAGGCACAATTGAACGTCGGTCGCATTGTTGTGCAGATAGATGCGGAGCGTAAGATGATGAGGTTGCCGTATGATTTAGGAGTTAGCAGTATGATATACCTATCGTTTATTGAAGGCGGTACGACAGTCAGATACGACCTTGCATTTGTGGAGTACGTCGGTTGTGAGGCGAAGGGCGTGTACCTTCGTTGGTTAGACCGATACGGGCGGCTGTGTTACTATTTGTTTGCAGAGGGTCAGAAACGTGACAAGGTGAGCAATTACGGCGATGTGCTGCGTGACAACATTACGGACGTGGTGAGACGCATGGGCTATGAGCGTGAAGCATCCATGCAGTTGTGTGCGCCACTGGCTGACGCTGAGACGATTGACGGGATTGACGATATTATCAGTTCTCCCGTCGTGGATATGTACGACAACGGGGTGTGGCAGGCGGTCATCGTCAGTGCTGGGACATACACACGTACGGACGACGTGCTGCAAGACTTCGTTATCGAGATTACGTTACAGGACTATGACACCCAACGGCTATGACAGAGACACTCTACATCAATGAGCAGGTGGTTGACATGGACGGTGCGACGAACATCGTCATCAACGTGCAGAATGCCTACTTCTCGGACGTGTCGAAGCTCAATGCAGCGAACACGAACACTATCCGGCTGCCGAAGACAAAGAGGAACAGGGATATATTCCAGGATGCCGACCTCATACAGACACGCAGCCGTTTCCCTTATGAGTATCAAAACGTGTCATTCTACCGTGACGGTGTGGAAGTGGTGAGAGACGGCTCGCTATATCTACTCTCTACATCCAACACTCATTTCGAATGCACAATCATATTCGGTGTTGATGCTGTCTTTAAGCTGTTGAAGGAAACGTCCGATACGCTTCAAGACCTCAATGACACATCGACAATCATATATGAGCCTAATTCGTTGTATGCCGTTCCTGAGTGGAGAGGCGCTCCGCCAGCGAACTTCTTCTACATCTACGGCGACTTCTCCTGTCCGTTGGAAAGTGAGAGTGAGCATGCTGTTGAGGTGCAACGTGGCTGGCTGTCGAATGGTGTGTTGCCCGCCGTGCATGTGGTGTGGATTCTCCGCCTCATACAATTAAAGTACGGCTTCAATCTCGTATTTGGCGAGGAGTTCTCGTTCATCTATCGGCTGGCAATTCCACTCCTCACGCATGATGCCGATGCGAATACCAGTCTCTCTGACGCTATCACAATAGAGGGTGGTGCTGACAAGGCAATCGTATCACTACGCACACACAACATCTTTTCTCCTGCATCGACAGCGCAGAAGCTCAAAGTCAGTTCAACGAGGACAATCAGCCTACGGATGAATATTGACATGACAATGACTGCAGGTGACGTACAGCCACTAAGGGTGGGAATGGTCGTCGTGGTGAGAAAGGAGAGTGACAATTCGGTGGTGTCGTTCGAGCAGGTCGATTTCCTTATCACGAAGAACACCGACGGCAGCTATCAGGTGTATTGCAATCAGACGGTAGAGGTGACAATCAGCGGCTCGGAATATCTATCATTCGAAAGCAAATGGACGTCTTTTGTGATATTCTTTAACCTGCTTGCAGGTCAGACGATAACAGCGACGCAGGCGGGTGAGAAGGTGCCAGTAGGCAGCAGGATGCCAGTAGTAAGAAACCTGCCAAAGATAAAGATATTGGACTTCATCCGCTCGCTGTTGGTCGTTAGTGGAACATATCTCTATGACGACCTCACTACGGCGGTGGCGTATAACGATATATGGGAGAACATCAGCAGGGCGAAGGATTGGAGCGACAAACTCATACCCGTATCGTCAGAGAATATCCCTGCAAACATCGAATACAAGGTGGGTGACTACGCACGGCGTAATGTGTTGGTGTGGAAGAAAACCGACGACGTGGAAGAGGGTCGTTATGACGGCAGCATCAATGTGTCGAATGAGACGTTAGACGAGGAGAAGACACTCTTCACAATGCCGTTCGCTGCATGCAACACGAATGACGGGAAGGCAAACATTCCAGTTTTTAAGTTGGCGAATTACAATGAGTTGTATTCCGGTGAGGAGACGACACCGAGTTATGACACCGAGACAACGGAGGCGAGGCTGGTATATTGTGACGGCGTGTATAATCAGCAACGTGCCATGTGGTTGGCTGGTGCTACCTTTCCCTCACACATGCACTTCCAGAACGTCATCGCCGAGAAGTATGCTGTGCTGTCGGGGCTACTCAACAACGCCGTCGTCATCAAGGAGGAGTTCAGGCTGTCCGACTACGACATTGCGAATATAAGCATGGATGTGCCAATTTATCTACGGCAATATGGCGCATACTTTGTCATTTACAAGCTAAGACAAAAGGACAACAACACGAGTGAAGTTACACTCGTAAAAATATCTACAAGGAGGTGAAGCAGAATGGACGAAATTCAGAAAATAATCGACATCAGAGTGAAGTATTCAGACGCTATTGAGGGCATCAGCCGTCTGAATGGCGAAATGGATAAATTGAAGGTTGAGCAGATGAAGCTCAATGCGGAAATGAAGAGCGGCACAATCACGCAGGAGGAATACGGAAAGGAGACGGCGGCAGTACAAGCAGCAATGCGGTCATACAAAGAAGAAGTGAGGACACTCAACAAAGAGATAGACAACAACATCAGGCAGGAGAAAGCAAACGAGGGGTCGTTGGCAGCCCTGCGGTCACAACTGAGCAACCTTACGAAAGAATATGACAACCTATCACGTGCGGAGCGTAACGGAGCAAAGGGTCAGGAGTTGCAACGTCACCTTTTAGCGGTCACTGACGAACTGAAATCGGCAGAGGAGGAAACGAAACGCTTCTACCGTAATGTGGGCAACTACAATGGTGCGGTTAAGCCCATGCGTCAGGAACTAAAAGAGCTGACGATGCAGCTTGCACAAATGGAGCGTGACGGGCTGCGAGGGTCGGAGGCGTATAACGAAATGGCGAAACGTGCAGGTGCTATGCGAGACAATATCTCAGATGCTACGGCAGAGATAAAGCGTTACGCCAGTGACACAAGGATGCTCGACGACGTGGTTGATGTAGTCTCTACCGCAGGCGCTGCGTGGCAGACCTATCAGGGTGCGGTGCAGGCGTTCGGGATAGAGAGCGAGGAGGCGATGCAGGCAATGGCTAAGCTGCAAGGTGTCATGGCGACGGTCAACGGACTTCAGCAACTCCATGCACGCTTCACGGACAACTCAACGGCGACGTACAAAATATTCCACAAGGTTTTGCAGCTTGTCGGCTTGGAGGAAAAGGCTGTTGCAGCGAGCACGGTAGCGATGACGACGGCTACACAGGCGAACACGGCGGCGGAGGGAGCAAACGCAACGGCGAGTGCCACAACGACAACGGCAAAGACGGCAGAGGCTGCAGCCACGACAGCCACGGCGGTAGCAATGACAGGCGCATCGGTAGCTGCAAAGGTGCTGCGTGCGGCACTGCTGACAATCGGCATCGGAGCGGTAGTTGCAGCGCTCGGTGCGTTGGTTGCCTATTGGGATGACGTGAAAGAGTTCTTCGGCGGTATGACGGAGGAGGAGAAAAAACTTCAGGAGCGACAGGAGAAACTCACGGAGGCGTACTACGAAGGTGCTAAGGCATACGCTAAGGCACAGGCGCAAATGGATATGTATCGCCAGCGTATAGAGGAGTTCAACGGCACGAAAAGACAGGAACAGGTGCTCGTCGATGAGTTGAACAAGGTGTACGGCGACCAAATCGGCAAATACAAGACACTCGACGAATGGAAGGCGCAACTTGACGCACGAGGAAAGGCGTACATCGAGACGATGATGCTTGAGGCGGAGGCACAGGCGATACTCAACCAGTACATCGAGGCTTACGGTACTTACGTAAAGACGATGAGAGCGGACGCTGCCGATTTCGGCAGTTGGTACACGAGTGACTATACCGACAGGGAGCGCAAGGCGAAAGCGGTCGAGGCGGCACGAGGCGAGGCGAAAGCATATCTCAAGGAATACACGGCAAAGATGCGTGAGGCGGACAAGAAACGTCAGCAGTTCCAGTTGGGTCAGTACAGCCCGACGGTCAAAACATCCTCTCCGACGAAGACGAGCAGCAAGAGGACGGGCGACACGGAAGCCGAACGGCTGAAACGTGAGAATGAGGAGATACGCAAGGCGGAAGACCTGTTGCGGGAGCTTATCAGTGACAACATCAAGCAACGACGTGCGGATATCAACGCCGAGTATGACAGGCAAATAGAAGACATCCGGATAAAGATAAAAGAGCGTAAGAACCTCACCGTGAAGGAGGAGGAAGCGCTGACAAGCCAGCTCGTCACACTGGAGAAACTAAGACAAAAGGAATTGTCCGATGTGGATGCTGAGGCTGAGGAGGAGCGAATCGCAATAGCACAGGAGCGTATCACACGACTATTGGAGGCGACGAAGGACGACGCACTAAAACAGCGACAGCTACGACTTGAACAGCTTGACAACGAGGAGCAACTTGAACGTAATCAGATAGAGCGTGAGGTGACGAACGAAGAGCAGAGGGAAAGTCTTTTGCTCGCCCTGCGGTTGCAATACCAGCAGAAACGCAAAGAGGTTGAGGAGGACTTTAACCAGCAGTTAGCCGAGGAGACAGCACGCCGCATACAGGAGGAGTACGACACACGGATATTGCAGACCGACAGCGAGGTTGAGAGACTTCGCCTTGAAGCAGAGAAGAGACACGAGCTTATGCTTGAGGCACAGCAACAGGAGGGAGAAACGATTGAGGCGTTCAACCTTCGGAAATTGCAGATGAAGGAGAAATACAATGAGGCGAAAAAGGCGCTTGACGATAAAGAGGTTGAGATAGAGACGGCGAAGTACACGGCAATTGCCAACCTCATCGGCGGTCTCGGACAGGTGGCTGATGCGTTCAGTGAGGACAGCAAGACCCTTGCTAAGGTGGCGAAGGTGCTCGCCCTCGGTGAGATAGCCGTCAATACTGGTGTAGCGTTGGCGCAGGGTATCAAGCAGTCGCAGAGTGTGAAATTTCCTGCCAATATCCCAGCAATAGCGACGACGGTAGGAACGATTTTGGCTAATATAGCGACGGCAATCAAGACGGTGAAGAGTGCAAAGTTCGCCACAGGTGGCATCGTTCGTGGCGCAGGCACGGGAACATCCGACAGCATCGAGGCTCGTCTGAGCAATGGCGAGAGTGTGATGACGGAGAGGGCTACGAGTATGTTCTCACCGATATTGTCAGCCTTCAATCAGTTGGGTGGCGGTGTGCCAATCATTAACCAGTCACCACAGCAGCAAATGGGTGAGGACATGCTGGCGGCAGCAGTGGCAAAGGGTGTAATGGCGATGCCGTCGCCCGTCGTCAGTGTGGAAGAGATAAACAACGTCGGACGGCGTGTGAAAGTAATTGAAAACTTGGCGACGATATGACGCAATACGACGTACTGAAACTGACGAGAGAAGTATGCGAGTTAATCGCCTGCGGTAAGTTGAATGCTTGCGACGTTCGGTATGTGGAAATGTACGAGGAGTACATGCGTCTCGTGTCGGAGGGTCATAAACACGAGTGGATAGTGTCGTATATCTGCGAGCAGTACAATATCAAGAGGCGCACGCTGTTCTACATCCGTAAGCGAATGACACAGGATATTACGCATTAGTTATTCTTTCATGTTTAGTTTTGAGCGGCTTGCCTGAAAAGGTAGGTCGCTTTTTTGTGCAAATAGGATTGCACCGCAAAGCCAATGAAACATACTGATAATATAACGGACGACAACTATCTTTGCAGCATGGCAACATTAAAGATATACAACGACATACGGACGGAGAGTGACAATAACCTCGCTGTCATGTTCGGCGATGTTGAAGGTGTGACGTACAAGGATATTGACACCTTCTGCGAGAGTATCGCTGAGGACGACAACAGGATTGATATCCGTCTTCATTGCAATGGCGGAAGTGTCACGGAAGGTTGGGCGATATACGACCGCCTGCGTGCAACGGGAAAGGAAATAACGGCTACGGTAGAGGGTAACTGCGCAAGCATGGCGACGATTATCCTCATGGCAGCACCGAAGGAAAGGCGGAGAGCGTATCAAAACGCCCATATACTCGTGCATAATCCGTGGATGCCCGTGTGCGAAATGGCGGACGCTGACGACCTGCAGCGACTGAGTGACGACCTGCGTGCTGAGCAGGAAAAGATGCTCAATCTCTATGTGGAGCGGTGTGGATGTTCTCGTGAGGACATGCAGACACTGATGAACGAAGACAAATACATCGACACGGAGACGGCAATGACATACGGAATTATCGGCGAAATTGTGCCGCCTATGAGTGCTCATTTTTTCTCACATAAAAAAATAAATGCTATGAACTTAATTGAAAAACTGAAAGCCCTTATTTCCTCAGAAGAGGAGACGCAGGGAATGGACTTGAACACTGCAGACGGCGACGTTCTGCATGTTGAGCGTGAAGACGGTGAACCGCAGGTCGGTGACAAGGCTTCTCCGGACGGAGAGTTTCTGATGCCCGACGGCGTTACAATCGTCGTAGTGGAAGGTGTCATTACCGAAATCAAGCCTGTGGAAGCTCCAGCCGAAGGCGAAGACGAGGACGGTGATGAAAAGAAAGGAGAAGACGACACAACAGAACTCGACGACCGGGACGAAGAGGAGCAGCGTCTGAGGGAGCGAATTGCAGAGCTTGAGAAAGAGAACGAAGAGCTACGTCAGCAACTGGAAGAGAAAGAGAAGAACGCAAAGACGAAGGACGACTTGCGCATTCTCAACCTCGTGAAAATGGCTGGCGGTGAACAGGCGCTCGCTCAGCTCAAATCAACCTACAAACCACAGCAGCGTAGTAATGACGGTGCTCGTGTGTCAAAGAAAGCCAATGATATGACCGCAAAGGACATCATCAACCGTCAGAAAGAAGCGTACAACCAAAAGAAAAAGGAGAAATAAACAATGGCAAAGTATTTCGAAAACATTCCCCTGCAGCCTGAGAACTTGAAATCGCTGCGGGATGCCGTCATCAAGAACGTGCTTGAAGACGAAGACTTGAAAAACGTACTGACAATCAAGAAAGTACGTAGTGGTGAACCTCTCGCCGTTATTGGCGAAATGGATGCTGTCGGACATGCTGGTGCCGGCTGTACCCCGACCTACGACGAGATAGGCATCGGCAACCAGTTGAAACGCTGGGCGCTTGGTGCATGGAGCATCGCCCTGTCTATCTGCTATGAGAACCTCGAAGACACAATCGCTGAGTACTGCTTGAAGACAGGCACAGAGATTGCCGACCTGACAGGCACTGACTTCATGGCGATTTACTTGGAGTTGCTGACCACTCAGATGAAGCGGATGTTGTGGCGTCTCGCTTGGTTCGGTGACACCACCGCTCAGAACATCACCGACGGCGGAAAGATTACCGACGGTCAGGACGTGACACTCATCACTCCGAATGACGGTCTTTTCAAGCGTCTGTTCGCTATTGCGACGGCTGCTCCTGGTCAGCGCACCACAATCGCCGCCAACGCACAGACAACCTATGCGGCACAGACTGCTGCTATTCGTCAGGCTGGTGTGGCTTCGGGTATCGTTGACAGCATCCTCATGGACGCTGACCCCATGATTACAGCCAGTGGTGAGGCAACCCTGTTCATGAACAAGAAGCTCGCCGACGCTCTCGCTCTCGACATCAAGAAGACGTACAAGGATAACCTGCCTTTCGAGCGTATCTTTGACGGCTTCTATCTCGCCTACTACAATGGCGTGCGCATCGCAAGCATCCCGACTTGGGACTTCATGATTAACACCTACGAGAACACAGGAACAGCTTGGAACCTGCCGTTCCGTGCGGTGTTGGCAAGCCCGAAGAACCTGTTGCTCGGCTGCGATGCTGAGAACCCACTCTCTGACCTCGACATCTGGTTTGAGAAGAAAGACCGCATGAACTACGTCTATGCTGCCGGTAAGCTCGACACGCTGGTTGCAGAGGACGAAAGAGTTCACGTCGCTTACTAATCAAGACGGGAGGGGGTAACACTCCTCCCATTACTAATCATAACTAAAAAAGAAAGGACATATATATGGCAAATCTTTGTAACTCACTCATCGCAAAGGATATAGCATTCGATTGCGATGCTATGAGCGTGAGAGGCATGGAGGCTGACGGTCTCATCATCAATCGTGAAGACATCGACTTCTCCGCCACCGTGTTCAATGCGCAGAACCCAAACATCATCGAGACGCTCGTCTTGAAGAGTGGAAAGAAGGCATTCGAGGTCGTGCAGCTCGGAAACACACCGTTCACAGGACTGGTGAGCAACCTCAATGTAGGCACTTACCGCAATACGTGGACGCATGACATTCCTATCGCAGTGTTGGCGAACGACCCAACAGCCGCTAAGGACATCATCGACCCGCTGAGCAATGGTACGTTTGTTCTCATCCTGAAGAACAAACACAAGGGCGAGGCTGGCAACGGCGAATATCAGGTGTTCGGCTACGCTCAGGGCTGTCGTGCAAGTGCAGGCACAAACGAGAAGTACAGCGAGGACACCGAAGGCGGCTGGCTCATTACGCTGCAAGAGGCAAATGCACCAAAATCGGCTATTTTCTACTTCAAGACTGATTCGGCAACAACTGCCGCTCAGTATGAAAGTCTGAAGACCGCAACACTATGACGATTGAGCGTGCGAGACAATTATCTGAGGAGTTGAAGGGGCGTTATGACAGCCCCTACAATTCCGAGGACAAGCAACTGATAAGGCTGTTGTATCGTGAGGCGCTCGGTAAGGAGATGAGACAAACGAATTGTCAGAGCTGCTTTCACGACGCAGTGATAGAGATATATTTACATCTTAAAAAACACAACGACATGGCAAAACCAAAGAAATACACGTTGCGAGCAGGTTTCATCATTTCCTGCCCGACGTTCAAGGGCGGAAAGATATACACCAATGACAACCTCACTGACGAGGTGGCTGAGAAGTATATCGAGCAGTTCCCGCAGCAGAAACGCTTCTTCGTCATCGATAATACGGTCGATAAGGAGAAGGAGCAAGTAAAAGAAACGTCAGATAAGGCGGCTAAAAAGACAAAGAAGAAATGAATGTACGGGCGGTAAAGATACCAGCGCAACGCTTCAAGGTAGAGGATAGCAGTCGTTACGGCATACAGACGTATGGCGACGACAACCTCTATCCGCAACATCTGAGGCGTATCACGTCAGCCAGTGGCACGGCAGAACTTTGTCTTGCGAGATATGCTGAGTTCATCGAGGGCAACGGCTTCATCGAAGACATCACGGCAGAGCAATCGGTCAACATCACTAAGGAAACTTTCGATGATTTGTTGCACCTGTTAGCGGAAGACGTGGCACGTTACGGAGGGCTTGCTCTTCATGTGAACTACAACCTTCTCGGAGAGGTCACGTCGGTTGCCCATGTGCCATTCGAGCACTGCCGTCTTGCAGGGGCTGACGACAAGGGTAATGTGACGAAGGTAGTCGTTTATAGCGATTGGGGTTGTGAGCGTGAGCGTCGCATCGACGACAGGAAAATTGACAAAATTGATTTGTTCAATAACGACCCGGACGTTGTGCAGGCTCAGATAGAAGAGGCAGGCGGCATCCAGTCGTACAAGGGACAAGTTCTATGGCTCTCAATGGCAGGGAAGGCAGTCTATCCGACACCTATCTACGACAGTGCTATCACCGAAATATCGACTGACGATGCTCTCGGCAACATCAAGTATCGCAATGCCCGTAATAATTTCTTATTGTCGTGTATGCTCATCACAAAGAAGGGCATCCCTCAGATTGACGAGAGCGGTCGTGAAGTAGAGAACAGCGTGATAGAGGCTGACGACCTGCTTGCATTCCAGGGCGACGAAAATACGTCTAAAATTCTGTTGTTAGAACTTGAAAACGAGGAGGACAAGCCCGAAATCGTTTCTTTTCCTTCACGGAACTACGACAAAGATTTCTCCGTTACTGACAGCAGTGTAGTAGAGCGTATCTATGCACAATTTCATCAGGAGCTGTTTTACGCTATCCGCACGGGTCGGCTAGGCTTCTCAGGCAACGTCATGCGTGACGCTTACGAATACTATGCCGGTAAGGTGACGAACGAGCAGCGTTTCATTGAGCGTGCCTTCCGACGCATCTACGGCGATTACAATTTTGCTATTCAACCATTAAGATATATCAACTCGGAGGGTTAGCCATGACAGAAGGACACATCATTACTACGGAAGAGTTTTTCCGGCAGTCACGTGCAACAAGTCTTCATCTCGACGACGAAGAAGTAATGGCATTCGTCGATGAAGTGGAGCAGATGCACGTCATTCCTGCTATCGGCTACCCGTTATTCGAGTATCTGACAAAGCCGGACGTAAAGAAGCCGTCCGACCTTGATAACGATTTCGACAAGGGGGTGTTTCTAACGGGAGGCACATACAGCGCTTGCGGTTGTGGTGACAGCGAGGTGAAATACTTCAAGGGAATCAAGGCAGCCGTCGCCTATTACGCCTACGCTAAAATGGCACGTTCTGACGGCAGTATCATTGCCCGTGCCGGATACATGCGTCACAGGGACGACTACGCCGAACACGTCGATGACGGGAAACTAAAACAATACAATGACGTGATGAATGTGGCGGAAACCTATATGGCACGCTGCATCGAATATCTCAACGTCCACAGGAAAAAGAATTGTTGCAAGAGAGACAAACTAAAACCCTCACGGGCAAACATTAAAGCAATAGGAGAGTAAAACATGTTCAATATAACAGCAGGCAACGATATTTCGTTCAGAATATCGCTATACAGGGGGGGCGATGCCTTCCCTGTTGAGTTAAGTCACGATGTGGTGGTCAATGTAGTGTCGAGCAAGACGAGGCGTTCAGTACCTTTCTCTATCGGCGAAGGTGTTGTGTACGTCGATGTGTTGAGTGAAGGTCTTGGCACGGGCATCTACGGAATAGAAATCCGTGGTGTGCTCAATGGCGGCTCGTGGCGTTCATTCTACGATAGCGTTTGGCAGTACACTCTTGCTACGAGGGCTGGCGATGGTTACTCTGACAGCGAGGGAGACGTGTACGACATCACTATGGACGTGCAGTTCTACAATAGTGGTGATGTTGATGCAAAGATTGAGGCGCACAATCAGTCAGAGGAGGCACACCCGTACATTCGTGGCTTGATT
>ODAI012395502.1_pt1 | contig 16522 bp, 16 predicted proteins | sample 1539321 | NCBI WGS metagenome assembly ODAI01 (sample SAMN02144231, study PRJEB22623) | gut metagenome | biome: sheep rumen | host: Ovis aries | place: New Zealand | reverse complement strand
CAATGTCAAGGTAGCAGACGGCACGTATATAGCTGTGTGCCGATCAAAAGATTATGCCGACAAGTTCCCGGTAGACTATAAAATTGGCAAAGGCTACATAGACGATCGTAATTACCATTTCTATACAGCAACCCTTACCCATAAGCAACTAGAGCAATGGGTGAAAGACATCATTGAACTGGGAGTTGATAAGCGGCTCGACAATAGATAGCCAGAGCATAAGACTGGTAAAAAAAGAATCGTCTACGAGATCTGTTTGACCAACAATGACGATTCTGTTGTAAAACTTCAATAATTAAAGACGATCTTTTTCAATGTTCTTCAGTTGTTTTCCTGGATCAAGTTTTCCTGCAAGTTCGTTGTAACATAGGCAGGCATCGATTCTGTTCAGTTCCGGATAATAAGAAGAAACAATATCATTGATTTCCTCGGCGGTAAGCCCTTCAGGTTTGCCGTTTTTATTGCTTAAAAGCAAAACGTTACCCGCAATTGATACATCATTTCCTTTTTCGTTTTTTGCAACAATGTTGGGTTCAAGATTGAGACAGAAATCATCGGCGTTGATATAGGTTGAAATGCCTTTGGCTTTAAGTTCAGGGTGAACCCAGCTTGCTTCTTTTAAAGGGCCTTGCACCTCATGAAGCATGAAATTATGCCGTTCCTCTTTGTTTTGAGGGAAAAGGCGAACCCTCCAACGGCGATTATCATAGCCGGCAGTAATTACAAGGGAATATCTTCTTTCGTTCATGCCTTAATTATAAACCTTAACAGAACAGGGAAGCAGCAGGCTAAATATATTAAAACCTCGCCCTTTTAGAAGACGAGGAATTACTATATTTTAGCAGTTATTCCGGCAAACACCGGTAATCCTGTTGCATTATTTATATTTGGGTTCAGATGGGTTCAGGAAAATAAATCGACTTTGGTTTCCGTCGCGATAAGTATAATGATTAATATTTACCTCTTGAATGCACCAGTCCGTTTTTGCTTCCTCCCAAAGGTCTTCGATCAGATTTGCGTTGCAGTTGCCGTGAACGATGAGCATGGTGTTTTCATCGATTATTTTGATGACGATAGCTACAGTTCCATATGGGTGGTCATCTGTCGGTAAAGCTGAAGCGATAGAGCCGACGACTGGTGTATTTGATCTGTACCACCCAGGCATTTCTGCGTTATTCACCCAGTTGCCGCCGTTTCCATAAGTACCTGGAGCGTGTTCTAACGCTTGAAACAGCAAGCCATAAACAAGCCATGTGCACTGTCCATAATCGTATGGATTATAAGGGTGCCTCCACGCCTCTTCAATCGAAAAATTCGGTAAATATCTAGATATGGATTCATCATTTAAGAGACAGCTTCCACTGATCTTTGAAAGGTCGTAGTAAGCATCATAGCTTTCGGTTGAATAGCTTACATTGTTTCTGTTCTTTTCAGAGCTTACAGATCTGTCGATACTTATCTTGTGAGTATCACCGTAAGAGACAAGTTCGTTACCGAGCGTCGAATATGCTTTGATATAGTAGGTCCCTTCTTTCAGTGGTCCGAAACGCTCTGATGTATCAAACATGACATTGATGCTTGTTTCTTTGAAAGACTTATAAGTGCTTCCTAAAAACCGATTATTTTCATCGAAAAGGATATAACCGCAGGCATCGGTTTTGTTTTTGATTCCCTGCACGATATCAAAGGATATCTCGGCCCCTGATCCATATACATCGATTGTCTCGTTTTCAATTGAAGTATAAGAAGATAGTGGATCAATATTGATTTTTTCGGATTCCACCAGTTTTCCATCATCCGTTTCAATGAAGGGAATCACAACATAAGACTTATTTTTGTTGTAGTCCAGCCCCGACTCGGACATTTTTATATGTTCTTTATAGGAAGAAACGGTGTGTGTTTTATAAACCTTATATTGCTTGGCACTGTCATTACAGTCAAAAACAATGAAACCGGATTTTACCATTGCGGAAGAAGAATCAAAAGACACATCAAAGCTAATGGAGAAATCGCTGTTTGTCTGGTCAATTTCAACTACAACAGATGAGATAACCGATTCCCCTTCGCCTAATGTCTCAGCACTTAAACTCACTATTCCCAAACAGGACAACAGTGCGACTATGAACACTATCTCTAATTTCTTCATTTCGTTAGATCCTTTCCGTTCTTATACATGACTATGCGACTAATATTGCCTTCTGAATCTTCACAATTAATTTGATTTCTTTAACGGAGTAACAGGGAAGGCCCTATGAAACACGAGCCTTCCCTTACACTCAATCCGCTTATTTAGGGTGATGATACGAATAGACAAACTTCCATGTCTGTTCGAAGGTTGATCCCGACCTGTCGACTTGGGTCAGAATAAGTTTTCCATCTCTAATCGACCACCTTGTTGACGATACATATGTTCTCCCATTCGAACCGGAAGCGTCGAATGTCTTTAGTTTCCCGTTGTCCAGGATTTCAAGGATAACAATATGATGTGGCGACTTGCTTCCATCATCGATTCTTTCAAGATAAACCGAATCATACTGCCTTAAATTTTCAAGACTCCAGTTTTGGGCGGATCCTTGATAGTTATACTGTTCGAATACGTAATATGTGAAGTCATCGACAGCTGCGCAGCATCCTTTGGAATTGTGGGAAGGATTCAGAATTGGCTTCTTCGAACCCGACCAGGTGGCGCCATCTTTCCATCGCTTGTCTGACAGGAAAGCGGTCACCTTATCTGCTACGGATTGTCCTTCCTTGATCGTAAAGGTGAGATAATCTGTCCACTGAGTCTGACCATCGACAACCTCGTAACCTCTCATGTAATAATCGCCAGGATTCAGTGTGCCGTAATATTTCAAAGTTCGATAGGAAGCAGCAAAGTTTCCTGTATATGAAACATCATCCAATCCAGATCCAATTTTGTTCTTGTTTGCATCGTACAATTCCATGCCGACTCTGGCAGCTTTGATCGGCGTGGTTGACTGATCAATCCGGAAGCTAAGCTCGGCACCGTTCCCAGAAACTGTGATCTTGGGATTGATGATCTTCGGTAGCTGAGTATCAAAGTCCTTGGATCCATCTTTCGGAGCAGAAACAATGGTTTTCGACCCATAATAGGTTGTCCCGCTCCCGGCATGCGCAAACGGCTGGATCTCGTAGGACTTACCGGCTGATACTGCAACCTGATATTTTGCAAGGCTGAAAGTAGAACCAAGGAACGAAGACTTGCTCAAACCGCCGGTAAGAGGATCATAAATCTGGTAGCAGAGTCCATCAACAGAAACAATCAACCCAACTTTGTCTAAAAGGATACCGGTATTTTTGGTCTTGAATGAGATCACGATATCGGTTGCTGTAACACTTACGACTTTGAAATCATAGAAGTAAACAGCAGCGGAGTTGAGATAGTTTGGATCCGGCAAAGCATCTCTTGCACGATGAGGCCATTTCATTTTCACTGCAGGGAAGTCTGTCTTTACGGTAATGGTCGGTTCAGCCGATGGCAATTCTGGAAGTTGATTTATAGTCAGGAAACCTTTAGGAGGAACCGCACCTCCAAACCCGCCAGAGCCCGATAAAGAACCTCCCTTACTTTGAGGATCATATCCACTTTCATCATCGGATTGCATCGTTCCGTTTATCATCGCTGACGAAGCGACATTATTATCGGATTCAGCCCATACCTTTTCAGCGTTCGCAAAAAGTCCTGAAAAGATAACAAGGAAGAGCAGAACATAATTCAGAAATTTTTTCTTATTTTTCATTTTTTCCCCTTTCTCGAGAGGGGCGTTGCCCCTCTCGCCATCATCATCATGCCATCTTTAGACAAACTTATCATTGCGCTTTGCTTGCGGAGAAAAGCTGAATGCTATAATTATTTTGTGAATAAAATAATCTGCATCAATAAAGACGAAAACAACGCCGTGTATATAAAACTATCTACTGGAGAGGTTTTTGATAAAGATGGGAAAAATAAGGAATACGGCCAAGATATAATTGATGAAATTATAAAAGTAAGAGACAGTTTTAAACTTTCTTGGCTTCAGAGAGATTTTTTAGAATATGCAGCAGAGTGCTACCCTAAAAACGTATTTCTTGATGGCTTTGATGCTAAATATGGACATGAATACACCACCTTGGATAAGCCTAAACATATGATCTCCATCAAAATCGGGTTAGGTGAAATTATTAAAAAACCTCGCGGCAGTAGCTATTATGAGTGGAACACAGATATTGTTAAATCTGTTGCTATTTATCCTGAAGGTCTGCTTCCTTTGCAAAAAAAGCATTTCGAACCTAAAGGCGGGTATGTTCTCCCTAAACATGCAGATACAGTGCTGCACAACATCTTAAATGACCAAACAAATGTTCATGTGATTTCAGGAGAGCATGGTATTGGTAAAAGCGAACTCGCAAGATATTTGGCATCAAAACTATATGAAGATGATTCGTTTAAAAACGGGAAGATTTTCTTTATAACATATGAAAACAGTCTGAACAAAACGATAAGCAATCTGTTCACTTATAATTTTCCTGTTACTGCTACTTTCGAAAACAAAATCAAAATGATCAGCCAAGAAACGGCAGAGGGCAATTGCCTTCTGATCATTGACAATTATGATTCCGAATCTTTTAAAAATGAACTATCTGAAAACAATATTGAGTATCGGGAACTTAGAGATACCGGAATTCAGCTATTGATTACCACAACCCAAAATATGGCCGATATTGGAGGCATTGAACAAACCGAACTGGAACCTCTTGAACCCGACAAGCAAACAGAATTGTTCAATAGCCTTTGTTTTAAACGTCAAGACTATGATGATAGAAAGATTGAAAAGCTACTATCAGAATATCTTTCCGGGAATACTTACCTGATCAGACTCGCTGCGGGCTTAACCAAATATCACAGCGTTGATGATATCATTAAGTCTATAGAAACTCTCGCTAAAGAAGAACCTGTATTCGAAAGATCTGTTATAGGAAAAGACGGAAAACAAGCTTCATTATTTAAACATTATTCAGCATTATTTAATCTATCTTTTTCTAACATCAAAGAAGATGTTCTGAAGAAAAAAGCTCTCTATAATCTTGCGGCAATGCCCATAGGCGGACTCCCGTTTAAGCTCTTTGAGAGGCTGGCTTTTTCTCGTGAAGAAAAAAGTAATGCACTTATCGCCCTTGAAGAGCTACAATCAAGCTACTGGGTATTTTTCAGAGATGAAAAATACCAGCTTCATTCAATGACCAAAAAAGTGGTCCTTGAAAAAATAGATTTTGATCCCGAATATGTTTCTCATCTTTTGAAACAGTTGGGAAGACAAATAATCGATGTCGAATCCTATTGCGCTGATTTTTCTGACCTACTGAACTTTGCTCTTTCGGTGAAAGAAATACTTGACATAAATGAATTCGAAAGTTTTGATACATATATTCTGGATGCCGGGATCATTTCTCTTTGTGATATCATTCACGATAATTCAAAGATCAAAGAAATGGCTGATAAATCATACAGCAGTTTAAAAAAGATCGACAACGAAACAGTTGATGAGAATGATTTATTCGTTCTTGCTAATGCATACAAAAATGTCGGATATGCTCTTCTGCATATTGATAATGATAATGATAAAGATTTCCAGCATTCTTTTGACCTGTTTACAAAAGTTGAACCAATGCTTAAGGGCAGGGAAGATAATCAATCAAAAATCATCCTGTCTAAAACCAATGGCGACATATCCGCCAGATATTTAAAACTGAAACAATACGATTTAGCTTATAAGAGCCACGAAGACTGTTTTAAATACAGAGAAGAAAATCTGCCCGAAGGTGGGGAAAAAAGAGTGGCGTGTGCTGCCAGCAAAAAGGGAATGGCAACGGCAAAGTTCTATCTCGCCATCGAAGAAAAAAGAAAAGGGGAAAATAAGGCTGCTGCTGATCTTTTTAAAGAGGCTTTTGATCTTCAGGGGGAGGCATGTAGTGATTATAAGAAATCGGGTCTTCCAGAATATGATATGGATTTATATGAGACAGAGATCCGCCGGGCCGGAGCGCTATTGTTTATGATCGAATGTCTCAATCAAGAAGAAAAGGCTCAGACCAGCGCACTAGACATGATTAAAAAAGTACTGCCGCAATTGAAAGAAGCCTACAATTATCTGAAAGAAACGGAAAACAAGCAAGAGTTAAAAATCTGTCAGGAAAGAATAAGAAAATTCCTTGACTTACCGCTAATAAAGAAATGTGAATTTTCTGATAATTTTTTAGCTGACTTAAAACGAATAACGGAATACGATGATAAACAACCCGATTAAATGTCCTGATTTTTCTTTCACCAGAGAAATGCGCTGCAGGCTTATTGCTAACGAAATCGATGATTGGCTGTCCAAAAAAGAACTTGCAGAGCTTCTATATGAATTTGATTTCGGTTTTGACCCAAAATCTGAACTGCTAGAGAAATTAGAACGATTCAGAAGCAAGGAGTTTGAGTCTCTGTGGGATTATAGAAAGAACAAGGAACGCTTCGAGGTGGATGCAGATAAAATAGAGTTCCCTGCTAAAACCAGGAAAAAGATAAATGATGCAGCTTTTGCACTCGGTTTAGTTGGCGTAGAAGAATCATGCTATAAATCCCCGGATTACATTCTTCCTTTAGGCGGAGCCGGTATTTCCAACCTGAAAAGATGCGAGCTGGCTGCGGATTTATTCAATAAAATCGAAAGAAAGCCCGTTGTTGCTGCCTTATCGGCAAAACGCAAGATATCAGATGGCTCCACCGATAGATCCGATACTGATCTTTTTGCCCCTAAGGCAAAAACAGAGTTTGAGGCAATCTGTGCAGGAATGCAGATAGCGTTTGGCTCAAATTCTTATGAAAAGGAAGTATCAGATCCGGAAACCGAAATAATCCATTTTCAAACTGAAAACAAGTCGGATAAACTGTTTGCATTATCTGCCCCGCCTTCAAATTCAAATTCGAGAGCAACCACTGACGATAATTTCCGCTTCTTCTTTTCCTATTTCGATGTTAAACCAGGAGCGAAAATAATCTGCTGCACAGGCCAAAGATATTGCATCTACCAGCAGATTGTTGCGCTAAATTATGCACTTGAATATCGGGTAGACATAGATACGATCGGCTTCCCCTCGTCGTCTTTAGCCAGACCCGCCAATTATCTGATGGAGATCAGAAGAACAATCACGGCTATTTTAGATCTGTTCGAAAAGACTCAAAACCGGCTGTAACAATCTAAGTTTAATCGTTTATTTGAAGAATTGCTTTTATAGCAATTTTTTATATGTACAAAAAGTCCTATATAGTACCGCAATGATAGCGCAATGATATGTTTGTCTAAAGATGGCATGATGATGGTGGGAGGGACGATGTCCCTCTAAAGAAGGGAGAAAAAAAGATGAACGAATCTGCAATTATTTTATTAACTGACAAAGTCCGAGTCAACACCGATGAGGAGATCGTCGTTCCTGGGAAAGGGATCTATATCCCTGAAAAAGAAAAACTGAACGGAAGAAAGAAGATCGTTCTTCCAGACGAATTTACCCGGGAAGAAAGAAAGCTTGTAAGCAGTTTATTCTGAACGTTAAAAAGAAAGGAGGGATCTATGTCAACAAACGCTTTAAAAGAAATCAAAATCGCGCAAGTTTTGATCAGTTTTGTGCCTGAGACCGGGGAAGATCTTGCAGAGCTTCACTATTTCGATGCGGACATGATTGATATCAGTTTTGAAGATGAACCGATAACCGGAGAAAGAATTTACACTTTCTGGATCAAACATCGCGATTACGATGAAGTTTCGGAACCCGGTCCTATATTCTGCTTCAGGAGTACTCCTGAAAAAGGGATTCCCTGGCATTGCCATGGTTTGATGGAGCAAAGAAATGAATGACCACATGAGCGAAATAAGACAAAGCGATTTTGTCTATATATATGCCGGCTATATAGCCGGGGCACTCAGCAGTATCAAGGAGTACAGAAGAATCAAGGAATCTGATAACTTCCATGTTATTGTTGATTTCCTCGCACACAGACTAAAAGACGTGTTCGATTATGAAGGGATCGGCTTATCCGATAGTTTGGCACTCACGAAAACTTACCCGAGGTTCTTACTTAATCTCATTGATCTTCTGGTGGACTGTTACATTCACGAAGAAAACGGAACCTGGTCTGTTTATGAAAAATTGGAAGGTGAACGCTTAATACGTTTTCATATGAAATTGGAATCAATTTTTCAAATCAAAGAAGGGAGTTTCGTACCTCAAAAGCAGAACGTTGATGAGGCGTAAGCGATATGACTCAAAACGATTATCTGACAGCTGATTGCCTGAAAAAAGAGAGAGAAAAAAGTTATAGAATCTCTCTTTCCTTCCAATCTCAACTTGAGGCAGCAATTCAAAGAAAGATGCATGGGAAGCACACTAACGAACGTTTAGAAAGCTACCGCCTTCACCTGACGATTGCAGATCAGCCGTATAAGGGCAAATATGAACTGCTGATAGAAGATGTAGGGGATTTCCTCTCGGATCCCATCAGAGCATACATCTGGTTTGACGGCTTTCATATCCATGTCTATGTAACAGCAGATATTCCTTCAAAGAAAGTCAAACCCCCACACGAAATTCAGAAGCTTCTTACCAATAAAAACAAGACTGCAGCACTATCCGGTGAAGACTGTATTAAGCGAATGTATATGGCAATCGACCTGAGTGGCCTTGATACCAGTGAAGTAGAAGACATGAGCTGTTTGTTCGCCGGCTGCAGTCTTCTTTCGGAGCTGAATATCTCAACACTCGATACATCGAAAGTTAAGAACATTGAGTCCATGTTTGAAGGGTGCAAGAGAATTCGAAAAATCGATATATCGGCATTTGACATGGATAGGATTAAAAACACAAACAGAATCTTCAATGGATGCTTGGATCTCAAACAGATTATATGGAACCCGAAAGAAACGTCAGAGGAAAAGATCGAAATCAACATATCGGATGTAGAATCTATTGTCTGCGATCCATTGTTTGATAAAGCGTGGTGGCTCGAAAAAAAAGTAAAAAGAAATCCGGCAAGCCTATTCGAAAAAATCTATAAAGTCAATAAAGACAGAGCTCTGAGACTAATATATGGTGCACAGATATATGAAGACACGATTATCAGAGAAAGCTTGGCTCAAATGAAGCAGGAACAGCAAGGCTGTAATGAATATCGCAATGAAAAAACCAAAAATAAAATGGTGCTCCCGGCAGACTGCTGTAACTGCGCCTTGTACGAAGAGCCGTATTGCTTGCTTATCGATAGATTTTATGCTGAGGTCAAGCCCCATGATACTTGCAGGTGGTTTGTTCCGTCAGAGTTTTCCGACGAACACTTGAGATACGAAGAAGATAAAAATGAATAAGTATTGATACCCGAAAAACAAGCATCAGGAGAGACAGAAGAATGATGAAAAAAATACAATCCAATAGCTTAAATAACGCATATTCTGATCCCCTTTATAACAAAGCCATGAATTCTGTAAAAGAGACAGGATATCTCTCGTTTATGGTAATTCGCTCGAAATGGCGTGAATTATATGAGGATAACGACAGAGCAATGTTAATCTATGCATCTCTTATATCTGAATTTTGCCAGGGAAAGGTATCGGAAGAGATAATAAACGAATACATTGGCCTTTACAAACAAACACCGGATGCTTTGGAAGAAATGATAAATAAGGCAATTCTTGGATGCGATAAATACAACGATTATGCCGACATTGTTTCTAAGTTTATTGTTTACTCGAGGTTATGTAACGATGAAGATATTGAGGATCGGATTATTCGTTTGTTTAATCCATATGCAAATAAGGATGAAAAGACGAATGGATACAGCAAAGAAAGCCACAACAGAAGGATCCACTTTGCGTTACATTTGTTTGGTGCATATCTCGAATCAAAAAGATGCATTGTTGACGACAGATTCTCAGAGAGGTTTTTTGAACAGCTGAAAGAAAGCGTACGCATGATAACCATCAGAGAATCCGTGATGAACATCTTTGCTTATCTTTGTATACAGAACCATGGCAATATATTCAAAGATTATATTGAGCACGATGATCATTCAGGCCTCTTCTACTCCGCAGCAATTAGCTATCTCTGGGATTCAGGTTTTAATTCTAGAAATGCATTATGGTTTCTTTGGACGATGCCGGTTGTGAAAAACAGGAAAGATGATCGGCTGAGGTACGAACGTTATAAGCGAAAAATCTGGAAACATTTTATGGAATCGTCAGATCTGGCTGAAGACCTGGTCTGGATAAAAACCATTCTGCATGCAGACCCCGATGGTGCCTGGCTGTCTAAAAAAAGATACAGGGAAGATCTAAAAAGAAAAACCACCGAATCTGAAGCGCACGAAGGAAAATTTCTATCCTGGCTGTTTGGATCGCCGAGTGCAGAATATTCGTTTTCAGACTCTGCTTGGGACGGCGCCATAGACAAACTCAGACAATCTTCGCCGTTGTGTTTCTTTATTAAAGAAACAGACATTCAGAAAACCGCAAAAGATGTAATAGAACAGGTTCAAAATATATGTAATTCTATCCGGATGTAAGCACATTTTCTAAGATATGAGGAGGACGAAGATGAACAAATACCATCGTTATATGAGGGCTGACTTCTTTTGCAAAAAGATCACCAAGGAATACGACCTTTTCGAAAGCAAAGAAGAAAAGAACTTTTATAATCCTTTTTGTTCAAAAAGAGATCCTCTTTTCAAAACAGTTATGGATTTCGTTAAAGAACTGAGGTGTTTGTCATTCGAAATAATCAGACATAGGTGGGTTGAGCTTTACGAAGACAGAGACAGGGCAATGGCGCTTTACCAGTCTCTTCTTATAGAGTTTTGTGGCGACAAAGTTCCAAATGAAATCATCTGCGAATATTTTGATCTATACAATAAGACGCCACGAGCAATAGAAATAATGATTGATAAAGCGATCCAAAACAGCAACAGAGATTACTCAGACTCTTTATCAAAGTTCATGGTGTATTCCAACCTCTTCCGTAAAGAGGAAATTGAAGAGATCATTTTCTTTCTTGAGTCGGATAAAACAAACATCAATCGAATTCGTTTTGGCAAACATTTATCTCGTGCTTATTGCGAAGCAAAATCAGACAAAACTTAATTCTCAGTTTTTTCCGGTGAGTATTTAGACTTGCCGATTAGAAAACTTTAGCATTTTTTAAAAACGTACATCTTAAAAACTTAACACGAAAGCAGTCAAAAAGGAGGACAAAATGAATAGAAGAGTGATTGCAGAACGAAAAACTGACTGGTCCGGTGGTGACATTATTGAAATTACCCCTATTGGCGGTTTCGACCTTGTCGGTGTTTTCATCTTAGGTGCCGAATCTGTTATCAAGATGATATCTCTTGCAGCTCCATGTATTATGTGGTCTGCCTTACCAACCGATGGTCCGCTATGGATATATATACTCATAGGCTTGGGCGTTTTTATTCCTTCTGCTATTACGCTCACAATAAGGCTTGGTTTTTTTGAGGCGATAAAACTTGGGATGGTGTTCACTACTAGCTTCTTCGTTATCGGTGGCTTGTTCTGCACCTTCGTCCTGGGAATGCCTGGATTATTCACGGATGATGTTTCGATCTTCGAAATCATAGGATTACCGTTCATAGGCTGGGCTCTCTCGGTTCTTCCGGCTGCTATCGCAGGAGCTATCAGCACTGCTTTGAACATATTAGAGTTAATTCGCAATAGAAGAAAACAAAAGAAATTGGCAAGGAGGAGACATGGTAATTAAACACAGTATCCAAAAACTTTATATGAAGATCAGTGATACATTGAAAGAGATCTTTCTTTATGATGATGAAACAGTCAATGAGACCTTAATTAAAGATAAAACCCTGGATATGAATACTAAAGACTTTTGCGAACTTGTTGCTGGTGAAAGGATGGCGAAGGTCTTCCGCTCGTTGGCTTCTGTTGCGTTGTTTTCAGCGGGCGTTACTATAATAGGATCTACGCTCATTGATGGTCTATATCACTTTCTGAAATACGAAAGCGTATCACAGTGCTACATTTTTCGCTCATATAATATAATCGCATGGATCAAAGCGTTATTGCTTTTCATCGGCGGCATTTCATATGGAAAAAACAATTATATTTTCTGTGGCTCTCTGTCCTATCTGTTTGGCATGTATATTTGCAATCTGACTGACAGGGTGCTGTATTTTCATGATGTGTCCTATCTTATAGAAACACTTGTTCTGATTGCGCTAGTATTTGGCCTGTTATTTGAAATCAGGAACCTGGATTTTTACATCGCTCTTGTTTCCGGCGAAACGCTTTCGATTCTTCTGGTGATTGTAAGATCACTCTTTGATGAATATCTTGTTGATTCAATCGCCAGATTCGTCTTTTGCTTATATAAAGTGCCGTTTGTGTTATTCTTGATTTTCCTTGCGCTTGAACAGAAACACAGAATAAATTGCGCAAACATAAAGAAAGGCTATTGACTATGAGCAAACTGGAAGAAGCGTTAAACACTCTTTATGAGTATCTCTCAAACAGAAAAGATGTAAAAGATATCTGCATCCAACTGCGCAGCAGCTCAAAGAACAGAAGCAGAATGCTGGTTGCTGAAATAGAGCCTGATTTCTTTGATGTGCAGTTTCATTTCGGAACAAAAAAGAAGAAACTTGTTCTATTTGCAGATACAAGAATATGCACTATCTATCCCGGAAATGTAAAAGCAAGCTTCCGTTTTGCAGAGAAGATAAAAAAAGAAGAAAAAGGCAAGAAACCGGGCTTCGACTTCAAACCGGCATGCTATGCCGGAAACAGCAAGATCACAGAAGACGATATCCGTCGTGGGCGATACAACATAGGAAGAGTCGAATTCAGTTTTGAGTTCGGAATTAATGAATCAATCGAAAAAACTGCTGAGGACGCAATCTGGTTCATCAATGATCAACTATACAAATATTACAGCTCTGTCATCAATGAAGCAATGAGAGAGTATAATGAAAAGCCTCTTGTTGAAAATGAAGAGGACAGGATGAGGAGTTTTCTGCAGCTTTATCTTGAAGAAGCTCTTAATGTACTGTCGGAAGATGAGACACAGATATATAAGATTGATAGTTTGAAGCTAAACAGAGATATGAGAGAAGCTATCTGTGATTTCATCATAGAAGGTTCAGGACTCAACAACAAACGTCAGTTAGAGAGAATCGCTGCATCGAGTTCCATGCATATTAAAGTCGTTATGATGCATCTGATCAAGAAGTACATCGAGTTCGAAAAAGGAGAATTAAATATTAGTCTATTTAAAGACGAAAATAAAGAAATAAGAGAAAAAGAGGGAAACAAAATCAGAATATTCTTCAACAGGATTCTATATCCCCAGCAGACAATCGAATATGAACCGGAAGAGGAGGAAGACCTGGGTCCCGACTATGAAGATCTTAAAGTTGAAGTGGTACCGAGAATCCATTAAAGGAGGTAAAAAATGCGAAACGACTACACCAACAAGTTATTAACTATTCCGTTGGAAGGGCCTGAAAAGGAACTGCTTTATTTCGGCACGACCCTGAAAAAATCCAGGGCAATCCTTAATGAAGGCATCAAGGCAAAAGAAAACGAATTCGTAGCTCTCAGAAAAACATATGACGAAGCCATGAATGCCGCCAGAAGGTACCACAGCAAGTATCCTGTTGTGATTGCTGTCATGGCAAAGAAGATGTACGAAAAAGGATGCGTTTTTGCTCGTTCAGCAAAAGGCGTTTATTATTGCGACTCGGTTCCTATAAGTTTTATTGATCCCATCAGTGTCCGTTATATCTCGAATCCGGGAACAGTGAAGTTTTGTTGCAGTTATGGTTTTGATTTTCAGAAAAATGAAAGAGATATACTCGCAGACAGAACCAAAAAAGAGAGTTGGCTCAAGGATACTCTTGAGCTCTGTAAAAACGATCCTGAATTGAGAAAAGCTGTAGAACACTCTATTAGAGAAAGTGTTCTTTATAAAGCTAAGGGAGACAAATTGTCAAAGGATCGAAATACAGATGGTGAATCGAAAGCGTTGGTTATAAACCAGTCGGTTCTGGAGGCGGCAAGACATTACAAAACGCTCTTTCCCGACAAAAATATAACAATAGCAAATTTCGTCAATTTTAACTATGCTTATGAGGATATATATAAACCGGTAAAGGAAAGTCTTTACTACTGCACGACTTTACAGCCGGTTCTGGATATGTTCTGTTTTCGAAATGAGGTAGGGGATAACGATAGAAACGTCATCATCTACAGCCCCGGAATTAATATTTTGAAATTAGGCGAAGAAAAACCCGTTGAATTAAGTATTGCAGAGCGTAAGACAGTCGATGTAATCACACTTACAGCTCCGGACAGATCGGATATCGACACATTTTGTTTTAGCGATGAAGCAAATGACCCTGATGCAGCAGCAAAGTGGGAAATCTTTAAGGAAAAACTATACAGAAAGAAAATCTATAATCTCTTTCATTGTGCAGAGAAGCATCATACAGATATTCTTGTTGTTGGTTCAATGGGGTATGGGATACCATTGGATGATTTCACTGCGCTCGTCAAGGCGCATCAGAAAGAATTGAGAAGACTCAAAAGAAAGTTCGAAGTTGTATTTGCGTTCGAGGAAGGAACTGATTCAGATATATATAAAAGCTTTAAAGAGGCCTTTGACGGAACAGCGCAGACACTGTCACGGTTTATATGATGCTGTTCCCAGTTCTTGCGGTTCTGTAAGCTATGTAATGGAGGTCAAAACCATATGTTAATTCTTACAAAAAGAATAATAGACGAAATTTCAAACGTTGATCCTGTATCGGGTGTAGAATTCAAATTTCAAATTATAGAAGACGGAACAGCCACTTTGTATGAAATAAGTGGAAACGATTTTGCTGGAGACCTTCTTATTCCGGATTGTGCTGAAAAAGAGGGCAGAAGATATCCGGTAAAAGCGATAGGCCAGTCTTCGAAAGTTAATACGGAGATACAGAAGATGATTTTTAGAGAACATCCTGAATGGGAAGGAAAACATAATCTCTCGTATTTCACGTTAGGGTTCTTCGGAGGATGTCGCTCGGTCCGTTCTGTGACCATTCCTGAAGGGGTGGAAGTAATTATTGGCGAAATATTCAACAGTTCGTATGGTTCGTTTTGTTCATTGCTGACTGTAAATTTACCATCTACGATCAGATATATGGAGACACCTTTTCGAAATTGTATAAACATAGAAGAACAGATAGGAGGCCTTATCCAGTACAGTGGAACAGAGGAACAATGGAAATCCTTGGCCAATAAGCATAATTCCTGGTCCGCTCCTTGTTTTGAAAAGTACGAAGATGCCGAAGGCATTAACACCTGGAACACAGCAGATAATACACCATATAAAAGTGATGAACTGTTGATTAATTTCTGTGATCCAGAAGATTTCCATATCAAGATGGAAGAGGACTATATTGTTTTGAGTCAGCAAGACAAAACAGCTTCTATACGGATCATGCATCCAAGCGGAGAATTCGTCATACCCAAATCCTGCGAAATAGACGGAATAGAATATACAACGACAGAAATCAGCACAGCTGCTTTTGCGGTTAACGATTCTTTAACAAACGTAACAATTCCTTCTACAATCAAGGAGATCAGAAGAGATGGGTTTTATGATTGCAAAAACCTGAAAGAATTGACTATCGCAGATTCTGATGAACCGCTTAATGTTGGCGAGGGTGCGTTCTTTGACTGTCGAATTAAACGTATATATATTGGCAGAGATACTAGGTTTGAAAGATTCAACTTTACTAAAAATAATCTTGATCAGATTGAAGAGGTGATTATAAGGAAACGTTGTGATTTGATTGTTTATGAGAACATATTTCCAAAGGACAGAATAAAATACAAAGAAACTCTTGAAGACTTTATAAATGATCATATGGATGATGAAGATTTCATATATAAGATCGAAGAACAACTAGACGCAATGCCTTGTTGCAGAAAAAGTGCGGAAGAGTTGCTCGACACAATAAAAAGTTTCGACGGTTTTCCTGAAATATATAAAAAGCTATTTGCTTTAAGAGACTTTCTTACTGAGGAAGAGGTAGCACAAGTAAAAAAAGAATATGAGTCAAACTTTGATCTTCACTTTGTAGGAGAAATCGACGACTGACTTAAATAAAAGAAATATATCGAACACGCAACAGATAAGCAGAGACGGATTGAACAACTCTTTTTGAAATGCATTTTTATTGCATAAGATACATAATCGGACAAGAGAAATTCTGTATGTTATGCGACAATTTTATGAATACAAATAGAGTGCTTAAAAAAGCCTTTGTTTACTACTATTTCCCTCGTTTTATGTCCGATTATATTATTTGATATCGGCTAAGAAATCCGGAAATTTATTAACCTTTTGTGGTTTTTCTTCTGCTGGAATAGAAATGTTTGCTTTTTTCTCAGACAAAATACGGTTGAGGTTTCCT
>ODAI011930160.1_pt1 | contig 16524 bp, 15 predicted proteins | sample 1539321 | NCBI WGS metagenome assembly ODAI01 (sample SAMN02144231, study PRJEB22623) | gut metagenome | biome: sheep rumen | host: Ovis aries | place: New Zealand | reverse complement strand
TTTTCAGACTCATTTGCTGTTCGTTAGAAAGTGCTATTGATTCTATTTTCACTTTCTCTTCAATCCCAAGTTGATGTTTCACCGTTTTTGAAGGGTTTTGGGCAGATGATAGAAATCGGGAACAACATCTATACATGTCTGAATAACAGAAATGGCCAGAAAATCGTCTTTCTGATTATCCCTATACCCTTTCGCTATGTTAAGAAGGGTATCCATATAGTGTGCTGTGCATCCCAGATCTGAGAACTTAAAACCATAGGCTCCATATTCATCTATATACGCATATTTCATAATCAAATGCATCTAAATATTTCCACTACAAATATACAACATCTTCTCCAATCTTCCACCCCTTCCATCAAAAATTATCACTTTTTTCTTCGAACCAATTGCAAATAAAACGACAAGAATCAACCCGCAGGCTGATTCTTGTCTATCTTACAATGCATTAAAGTCCAAAAGCAATTCATAATTCAAATCCTCTAACAACAGGTTTATCTTATCTAACCTCTTGTCATCTTGTGTACCCTGCGAGAAGTTAAATGAGAAATCCGGCAACTCACCATGAAATATCTTATTTCTTAAATAGTAGGCATACCTACAGCAAAGTATACACAACACCTGCTCATCACTCCGCGTCAATGTCGCAAGATTGGTCGTAATATGACTTTGTACCACAGCTAATGTGCCATTATTCGATAGTTCACTACTTCTCAATGGCAATATCATTCTCAACATCTTCACTATTCTCTCGTCAGTATTAAGTCCCACAAAATAATTCGGGAATACGTTTTTGTACAACTTGCTGTCGGTTGATGTAGTATGTTTAAAACTACCTTCAACATACCCTTCCCAATCAAACAATAAGAACTGAGCCTCTGTGATACCTGTTGCCATGGTTATTGCATCGTTGAACTTACCTGTATTGGCAACAATATAACCTCTCATATTCTGCAAAGCCTCAACATCCCTATTCGGATTCGCAGCTCTGTTATGATACAAACACAGCTGCTCAAATGTTCTCCAATGTCTTTCAAATATGTAATATCTGTTGCCAGATGCCAATGCTCCTATAAAATGTGTCAAAACTGTCCGTAGAAGATAGTCACCGTCACTTTCACCCCAAATCCTGTCTATAACCGCATTCGGCATCGCATGGCGGAAGATAAACGAACCAGTTATTGGTTGTGCATCTTTATCCAATTCATATTCTTTTACTACCTCATGAACCCTAGTAGTTGAACGTTCTATTCTAATTTTCGTAATCCTTACACGCTCACCATTAACCACATAGAGATAAATTATGCTTTTCAGAATCTGCTGATACAGACTATTACCTTTATTGCTAAGAATATCATTAACCTTAAATTTCTTACTGCGAACAGCTGTTATTACTATTTTCTGCTTGGAAAACGAAACTTTATCTAGCTGTCCTGCTGCAGCATTGATAAATGGAACGTCAATGCTTTTAATTATGGTATTGTCTCGAGAGAGATTAATCCCTATCTTGTAATGATTTCTAGTCTTTGGCATAGTAATCAAACTATTTATCCATAGTAAAAGTAACCAACTTATTACTCATATTGATTTTTCCGTTTATACTGTTCACTCAACGCAAGCAGCTCTTTGAACTTTCCCAACCGAGGCTCCTTCAACTCCCTGGCATTCATTCTCTTCCTATTCGCCTTCACCCAGTTCAGCATATCATGCTCCTCTATTCTATGACGCGAAGGGTTCCGATGACATCGTTCTATAAATTCCATCACCTCCTTATATTTGGTTAGCCATCTCGTTTCTTGATCCATAGTTCCGTAAACTATAAAATACTGCGAATCATTCACCCCTTTTCATCCTCAAATACCATCAATGGGTCTTCCATTAAATCCAATGCAGGTATTATCCTAATCGGACTTTTCTCTTCAGAGTGTCCATATTGGTAGGCCGGCATGTTCACAGTCACAAAAACCGATGAGCAAGTGTATGTATCATCCACTTCTTGACAAAGCCCGGCAAAAGCACTTACATGGCTCTTACACCATTCGTCACGTTTAATAGGCATTTCCATGTCGTCACTCGTTTTCCGATTCTCTGTAAGAACTTCATAAATAGTCCTACTCTCATAATAGTCCTTGGTTTCTATGCAGACAATCTTCTTGCATTTCGTATCAATGAGTAACACATCTATATCGCCCAGCGGTTCTTTATTATCGAGCCGCTCACCAGGGCCAATTTCAACGCCACGGAAAGCCAATAGCGTTTCTATCCCCAAAGAGTCATAATAGTTTCTGAGATTATTCTCAAAAACGATTCCTTTCCTGCGATTAAGATCACTCATATAATTACTCATTTTCTGAGCCTCCGCATGGACCTTTCCTTCGTCCAATCTTTCAAGCATCACATGTTCATGCTGGTGCAATGACTTGGTGCTGTACATCACGCAGTCTCTATAACATACCCAAGGGCGTGACGATATTTGATATTTACGGTTAAACCTCTGAGAGAAACTCTCACTTGGCAGCGCACCTTCCGACATGCCATTATACATGCAGAAGGTTTTCTTAAACGGCTCTACGTCCTCTTTCGTGATAACTTTCAACAGAATCTCATCAACAAATGTCTCCCATGTAATATTCACTATTGGTTCTTCATGACCAATGGCATAATTAAGCGATTCCTCAAGCAGTTTCTTCCACTGGTTATATTCAATATGATATTCTTCTTTGAATGCATCCAAGAAGTTTTCGTCCTTTGTGTCTATATTAGGACTCTTCTGCATAGCATGAAGTTTCCGATAGCTGTCAGGTCTGTACAGTTCATTTTCTCTCATATCAGAGAAATATGCCATCTGCTTGTTTATCTGTTCTTGTGGCAGTCCAACGCGACCATTAGCCAGTATTGCCAACTCTGTACCAGGTATTTTGAAAGTCAAGAAATCCAAATATATGCCGAAGGTGTACAATTCATGCATATAGGCAAATATTTTGTCTATATCAACAAGTTTTGGATCATTCTCCGAATGGAAGTCATTTGCTACGATGCGCTCCAGCAAGCATTGCGTTAGATTGTTCGTTTCTGAATATTTGAACAGGTATGCTTTCTGCTCACTATAATCAGCCCCCAAATAGGTCATGACAGCATTCACCTTCTCGAATCTCATACTGGTAGAAGCTAACCAGAACAATGTTCCATGATGCAGTTCCATTAATGACTCCACAAATCTCGACGTAGCGTATTGTGACAACAAATCGTTAAGGGTTGTACCCAAAAAATCTATTATCTTCAGTGCCAAAGCTTTCGATTCTTTTAGGTCGAGTGCTTTGGGGGTACCACCCATTTTCAAATAGGCTGCAATGTCATCCAATACCCTGTCGCAGGCATTATCATTCGTAAAATATGTGGCTTGATGTCCATCATTCTCCGCCCAGTACACAATTCCCTTAGGTTCAATTAAGAGCAGTTCACCTTTACATTCTTCAAACAACACATCCGACTTTTCCTTCACAGCCTCCACGTCACACAAGCCAAACTCTAAAAGGGCTTCATTCCAAAAGTCGAAAAACAGGTAATCATATGTTTTCCCTTTAGGTTTTCTTTCAAATACCTTCCTCGGAATAGAAAATTCTAAGAAATCATCATCCAATTGTTTCATTTTGGGATTTGTCCCATCATAGAAACTCAGCATTAGCTTTAGTTTTCTGTTCAGTAATTCTTCCCCGTACTTATAGGTAAAACCGTAAGTCCACACAACAAGACTCTTGGCTATCTCGCGTAGCCCCAACACCTCATCATTATCTCTCGTATGAAGAATCGTAGTCAGTCTCGTATTTCCATATTCACCTACAAACACTTTGGGCGAATCATTTCCTATCGGGACATAAATGGGAATCTCCTTGGGATAATCATCAAAATGACAAATCATCATTAAATGACCAGGCCCGTCCACCAAGTGTTCATCGCGCTCTGTCAGGTATTGGCACCGTATATCATATGCTAATCCCGTTTCAAAACTATAAAAGTCATAAGTCTGGTCACGGTAAAAGGTATGTTTATTGTCCCAGTAAAAGGCAAACATATCGATTTCCTGTCCTATATTGTGTCCAGAAAGACGCTTTCGTGCTTGCGAATAATAATAAAGCTCTGTAGCATTCATATGCTTTTGAGCCATCATCACTTTAAAATCATCTATCAGCAAGCTGACGTGGTCAAAATGCTGATTTGATGCTTCGATATTCAGACTAAGGGAACTCTTGATATCCACATAAAGCAAATCATCATTGGGATATTGTTTTTTCGCTATATCCTTTACTTGGTTGTAATTCTTTTCATCATACTTCTGATGAGCTATTGTTATACAAACCTTGCCGCCATTATCGTAAGTAAACAGCAAATACCCTATATTTTCTTTTATTCCACCACCGCAATTATGGATTCCGGTTTGCTTCATTGCCAAAGCCACCTCGCCCATTAGCACATCCAAATATCGGCGGTTCAGTTTTTCTTCCCCCAATCGCTCTCTCAGTATTTCTAGGCAGTGAAGATAGGCACAACTCAACAATGATGAAGGTTGTATAACCACAAAATTCCCTAGTTCATCAGCATATAGAGGCGTTTTTTCTACGGGGCTATAGCCATCCATCGTCATTTTGAAATGCTTGACATCCTTACTCCTTGAATGAAAGACCAATGTTTGTACAAACGACGGTTCTAATCCATACTTGGAAAAAAGAATCTCCAGATCTCTTTTCGAAAATGACACTACGGTCTCGTATGTATTCGTTTCTTGGTAGTTTGAGCAATACAATTCCACGTGCTCCTTATCCCCCATATCGTAACGTCCCTTCCCCGTCTTCTGAGCTATAGTATCAGACAATTCCAATAAGGCATAAACAGATGAAAGTGTTTCTGCTTCGACATGCTCAGCCTCAGCCAACTCAAACAGGCGGGTAAGATTATATTGAAGGAAGGTGAATATCCCAGGATAAACACGATAGGACCCCTTAGGAGTATGCACAAGATCTACAAACATGTATTCCTGTGGATCCTCATACATGTCATGGCTATAGTTCTTTTCAATTTCCTTCTGAAATGTAGGAATATGAAGATGTTTACGTCCTCCTTTGCCACATAGTGCCTCATATACCATCATAGATAGCCTCAGAATATTTGAAGAGTTCTGGGCATAAAGATGCAAACTGGCAAGGTATCTTACCAACTCATCCTTACGATATTTACCCAAGAAACATAAGTTGCTACGAGACATAATTCACTTACCTCCTTCCTAAAATTCAAAAAAGTCAAATAGGGTTCTTATGGCAATGGGGATTTCCACAGGATTCTCCTGACGCAGCCAGCAATTTCCGTTTAACTTTCGTATTTATACTCATACTCGTCTGTTTATGCTCCGTAATTCTTTAAATCACTTACTCTCTATTTTCCCTAAATAGAAGCCATTCCTTCCATTCTTCGAAAATTCAATGTAGTTGATATTTGTTAGGACTCTTCTTTCCTCCTCATTGGGCGACTTGTTATCAATAATGATCAGCTGATAATCATTAATATTGTCATTGCAATACTTAAAGAACTTTGACTGAGTTGTTTCATCAAGGTCTTCTGTTTCTTCATCAAAATGTGCTGTTATAGGCGAATCCAATACCAACAAGTTACTAAATGGAATATTCTTCTCATCACAATATTCTAACAGCGTCATCAAAATCGCAGAGCATGTCACACCTCTGGCACCCTTTCCACAGGTAAGCCGTTTCTTACCGCCCAATACAAAGTCAAAGCCATGCTCATCAAATACCACGGCAGCCCCAGCTCCTATCACATTCCAGTCAACTAACTTTTCTTTCAGCTTATTGCAAAAATCTTCTCTGATATTTGTTGTTCTCGTATATGTTTCTGTTTGTGGCTTCGCTACTTCTTCTGTTTTTAGCATGGCTAGTTTCTGGTAAAGTCTGCCAGACTCCTCACTCAAAAACTTCACCTCTGCTTTTTTCTCAATATTATCTTGATATTTCTGTAATGTGGCTCGTAGTGAATCTAGTGTTGCTGTAAAGCCTGATATATCGGCATTGATTTCACTCAAACTTGCATCTATATTATCCTCTTGCTTATTATACTTATCCAGTAAACCCTTTTTCTGGCCTATCATTTTCTGAATGTCAGTTATCTTAGATTGTAGGATACCACACTCTGATTCAATTGCCTCCAAATACTCATTGTTCATATTTGCGGTGTCCGTGATAGTAGAATGACAAAGAGGGCACTCATGATTCTGTTCTAATAAGCTAAATAAGTCGGCCCCTTGATAAAGATACTGAAATCTCTCCACATCTGTCCTGTAGTGTTTCTCCAACATTTCCATTCTTTTGACAAATTCAATGTTGAACAGTTTTTTCGATAGCAGTTTCCTTTTCTCTTCCTCAAGTTCTTTTCGCTTTTCAAACAAAGCATTGAGACTTCTTTCTTTATCTATGATTTGGGATTGGATTGCCATAATGACACTATCATCATTGAAGTCTGCATATCCAACATCACCTAGTTCAGCCAGCCTGCTCTCAATAGCTTTTATGTTTTCTTCCGTCAGTTCTATTTTCCCTTTATACCTCGCCTTACGTATTTTATCTGCTTCGTCTGGTACAAATTCGCTATCATCTCGCCCTGAAGTAAGATAATAAATCACACTTTTCTCTTGCTGTCTGACGCTTGTATCATTATTGGGATTAAATATCGGTTTCTCTGATACAATCCTGTTTTCATCCGCCAGTATCAGATGCCTTATCCAAGTATATCTAAAAGATGCTTTTGTAACAGTTGTTTTCTTTAACTCCAAGCTATCAGGAAACCCATTAATTTCCATAAGATACTTCGAGTAATCCTTTTTGGTTTTTGATTCTAACGGATAGCCGGTCCCCTTAAAGGCTAATGATTCAAAAGCTTCATAAGCACAGTCCTTCACGAGAACTTGATTGTCATTAAGATACCGGCGAACTGTATGGGTCACGCTGTCACTACATGTAACGTACTCCATGTAGAAAGTATCGTAACCCTCCCCTTCTTTCACCTCCTTTGGGTTCTCTTTTTTCCCAAGAAGATAGTCTATCACTGAAAATACTGATGATTTACCCATCTCAGATGGGCCAAACAGCAGATTGCAGCCTCGCCTAAAGTCAACTCGTGATAATATCATACCATCACCTGTTGCTATGACAGATTTTATATAGAAGCCCTTATTCCTCATAACCGATTTCACTTAACACTGATTCGTATTCAAATTCGCTTCCCCACTTTGCAAGATTGGTGTATATATAGTCATTCAGATATCTGTCGCTTTTGCCCTTCATCATTTTATGGGCTTTCTTGATGCTTTCAACCAACTTTTCTTTATATGCTCCATCTATCTGTTCATATAAGGCAGAACCCATATCTGTCGTTTTAAATTTCAAGGAAGTGGATTTAACATCGCATTCAACAAGACCCTTAGTCAATAAAAGATTCAAGGCATTCATATTAACATCATTACCATTGATAAACGACGAATTCCTATAGGGTATCTCGGGATGTATACTACTCTCATTTTGTTGATAATCTGATAGATACAGGGCAAAGTAAGAGTATATAGAAAGCCTCTCTATGGTCATAGCCGTCTTACATGTCGCCAATATTGCCAACAACCTCAGAGCAACTTCAAATGTCCCATTCAGGATTTTTCTTCTTCCTTCCATATTAGCCTATCTTCATTAGACAGTTGATAGCATATACCTTTCAATTCCTTTGCACCCAGTTGACCGCCGACCACCCAATCTCCTTTAGGTGGCATCGACGTCGATTTTCCAGTCACAGCTTTTACTCTTTCGAAAGCATTATCGTATACACCTTCATACGTATCTGCCACATGACCTTCCATTTCATCCATGATATTCCCAAATTCGTCATTGTCTCCAGGATTATTCTCCTCGCCCATTTTTTTTACGGATTCTGCCAACCAGAATTCATCCCTTGACCTCGCAAAGTGTTTACCATAGGACGATGACTCAACATTGTTCTCGTCCATTTCCGACCCCCCACTCGCATCATTATAGGCATCAAGCAGATGCTGGATATATTTTCTTTCATATTCATCTAGATTGACAGGAGTGTCTTTTACTATTTTCCTAAGGAACTCTTTGTGAAAACCAAAGTACTGAAAATAAACAAACCGTTTGTCTGCCTCCACTAATAACTTTAGGAATTTGTTTGGAGAATAGAATTTATACTTCGTGTAATCAAAATCTGCTATAAATTGTTTTAAATCTCCTTCAAGCGAATGGACTTTTCCTGTCTCTATCTTTCCTGCAATTTCCTTATCCCAACTATCCTCAATTAGCGTTTTAAGTTTTACTGGGTCCTCATATGTATTCAAAAACTGGCTGCCCAGACCTTGGGGTGCCATTAAGTAGTACGACTCGGGTATTGGTATTTCACCAATAAACATAAAATACAAGAACTTGCCTAATTCTGCTATCACATCTGATTTCCTGACTGGATGGTCATAGTGTTTGCATTGATAGATATCACACTTATTGGCTTTCTGGCTATAATAAGCAATGACATCTATGCCCTTATCACCAGAGCCTCCAATACGCATGACATCTTCATAGTCTTTTTTCAGACACCAATAGGCCCATGAGGCCACCAACTCCTCATAAGTGTCCTCATCCATCGTCTTAAGAATATCCAGTGCTCTTCTGGTTTCTGTAAAAAGCAGCTCCTCCTTCAGCCGATGTTCTGCTTTGGGTTTCTCGAGTACTTTTAATTTCGGCATAATCTTCTATTTAGCTATCTGTTCAAGACTCATCTCACCGTCTAGTCTTCTCCTACCCCTTCTCCGTATCACAATCCACTCCCGTAATTCCCAACGACGATAAGTCGACATACCCATTACTTGGATTAAAATACTCGTTCACCTCATCTATCCTTCGGTCCCTATTTAGCGCAGCATCTTTACTTTCTTTGTATTTATAGCGTATATACAGCGTCTTCCCCTTCACATACACTTCCGTCTTGTCACAAGGGAACCCGTAATTAAGCTGTACCGATTGAGCCGTCTTAGTAACATTCAACTTAAACTGTGCCGCTGGACGGTAGAATTCTTCCAGGATGTCTGCCATACTAATTAGACTCGACAGCGGATCCAAATCAAACGACAACCTAAGGATAGGATTCTTCGGATTATTCTTTTTCTTATCATCCCAATACAATCCTTCCATATCATGCATCATAATGCCAACCGCAGCCCAATCCAAGACCAAACGGTACGACGCCTCCTTGAGCGATGGTATCTGGCTAAACTTTCTTATCTTATCATTCAGGCACATAAATCCCAGTGCTCCTAGCAATCCGTGTGAATCCCTCAATCCTTTTTCTATCAGCTCTGTCACCTTCTTTTCCAGCTGGGCTGGTGCATGCCTTAGGTTTGTCTCTGAATAGCCGTAGAAAGGAAATATCAGCAGTCGGTTCTTAATGGCATCTTTAGTCAGTGCTGCACTACACACTGTTTTCATCGTTTCGCCATATTCTGCGACCTCGATATGATGAGATAATCTGTTGACAAATTGCCACGGATAGCCCATATCATGGAATAAAGCTGAAATAACAGATGCCTCATAGAACACATCTTTCACCCACCATTTCTTTAACTCAGGCGACATCATATCGCAATCCACCCCAACACTTTTAGCATAGTTCCAGAAGTATGTCATCTTAGGGCTATTCAGAATTCTATCACAACAATAGCCAAGCATGTTTCTATTATCTGGGAGTTTGAACGATTGTGCCTCTTCGCCATTACCAAGTAGCTTCGCAACGATATAGGCAGTAAGAGTTTGGTGTAGCGAGTGGTCTCTAGTAGGATATCTCTTGTGCCAGTCCACTGTCGAAAGCCAGTCATCTGCCAAGGCGTCTGGCATAATGTACTTATAGGTAGGAAACACCATCTTCGAATAGCCAAGCGCTCCTGTCTGTGCACGATATACCATTCTGAAATAGTCTGGTGTCACTCTTCGGTGTAGAGACCACAATGCTCTTATCACTCCACCACCGTCTTCATCATACCGGTTTTGGAGTTTACTCATTTCTTCTGGAGCCACTGCACCTAATGCCCCAAAGCTGTCTGGCCGATAAAAACTGTGTTTATTAAAATCTTTATAGCTAAAGTCCATCGCTATTGTTTGTCAAGTACAATCTTTTTTAAAGCATCTTTCACCACTTGCATCTCAAATGGTTTATCTGTAAGAGATATTAATTTCCCCTGATCAAACACTACGGTTTTCCATGTCACGATAGATCTTAGATATGCCCTCAGGTCGCTGTCTATCGTTCGCCCTCCTCTTAAGATAGTCGACCTGCAGCCATCCATAATAGCCCTACATTCCATATTTAAATCTATCAATCGCAACAGCGTATAGCACATCTTCTGATAAAATTCCACAAAATAGTTCTTAACCAAATTCTCTGTCGTACTATTCACGGGGTAAGTTTGATTATTCAATAAAATTCTCTTCCATTGTTTCCCGAATGCAGCTTCACTGCTTATAGTCTTGTCATTATATCCCTGCATCAGTTCCAGATGATATTTATTTGCCCCTATATATTCCCGCCCTTGCACTCCAATAAAAACCTGGAATAGCAACGACAGATTCATCAGTAGATATTTATTAGCCGTCTTCCGGTTGAATCCCGCCTTTTTATAGATATTATCGAATAAAGAATACAAAGTCGCTGAATACTTTAGTAAACCTTGTTTCTCAATAAACTCAGCCAGCAGTTGCTTGTCTTTTTTCAATATTTCTTCAGCTGTTATATTTGATTCTGCCGCCTCTGGAATAGCCACATTACCCAGAGTTCTTACAAATGCTATCAAATCTTTTAAATAGTGTTGGTTTACTAAGTCATCACCCAACGATTCTATCAAAGGCTTATATCCCAGTTCTATCAGCTCTTTCAAGAATGTATCGAGAGCATTTTTCAAGACTGCCGATTGTTTCACCTTATCTGTGGCCTCCTCGTATCTTCCTGTTTTCTGGAGCAATTTATTGCATGCGTTATCCAAAGCCGTGTTCTTCCCGTCGCCAGAAATGGTGTTGCTAATACTCGATTCTATGAACTGACCGGAGATAGATGCATCATACTCTATAATATTCTGCGGCATCCCTTTCTTATCCATTGGGAAAAGCGCATCAACAATTCTTTTCCTTTCAGGCAGCCCATCATCCTTTATGATGTATCCAATATTCGCATCGTGATAAATAATTGGCACCTTATTCAGTACCACAGAAACAAAACATTTTATTTCTGGCTGCGCATCCAATTTCGACGGGTATTTCACATCCTCCAAAGCATAGAAAAAGCTCTCATATTCCGGATTTTCAGAAAAGACGGCTTTCAACTCATCAAAAGTACCATTGTTCTCTGTCAATTGTTTATGCAAATAAGCTACCCTCCACTTCCCGCACATTGCACGCTCAATATCCATCGCAGAATTAGTGGTAGAATCCACATCCTGCTCATCAAGCGATGACACCAATAGGAAATGAGCATAGTCAGCACCAATAGCAGTAAGCCATTCTCTGATACTTTTACCTATACCAACATAGCCAGGTGAATTATCCAAAATGACAGCCTTTTTATCTGCTTCCGACAATGCTTCAAACTTATCAGCCAGTTCCCTTATCATCTCAACAAACCAATGCGAATGCAAATCATCCATCAAAAGTCTTGGGTCAATGATAAGCTCACCTTTTTTATCGTAAATTTCCGAACCTATCAAGTGTACTTTACCTTTTTCCAAGGCCTCATTTTCAGAAAAGAACTTTCCAAGTCCGCCACCTTTAAGATAGACATTCTCAAAATACTTAATCAAGTTTTGTTCTTGCTCGTCTATACTTATTGGCTTCACAATCTGTTTCCAAAAAGGCGAATGACTTGCTGCCTTAGTTATGGGTGTTCCAGTAATATCACAGTCTATCATCAGCACATCATATTCCTGGTCAGCCAAAGCCTTGGCCAAATTTAAAGCGATGGTGGTCTTGCCTACACCACCCTTTCTCGATTCAACGCTATATATCTCGTACATACTCCTATATTTATCCCATCACATCAGTTTAGGGTTCTTATATAACCACAAAGAGGCACAGCCTCATCAGCCATACCCCTTCAACAATCTCTATCTCTTTATCTCTATAGATCCATTATTTTGTTCCACCGCCCTGCGATTCCGTCCCATTACGGCCAATACATTACCTCTCCACTTGATAATCTTATCAATCAGATAATATTCACTTTTTTGTCGGTGCCGGTCTCGGAACTTTGGGTGCTACCACCTTGCCATTCTGCATTCTCGGTGTAGGTGCAGGTGGTTGAGGCACCTTTGCCGGTACCACTTTTCCTTCATTGAGGTTTCCTTTATTATCACTCATAACAACAACTGTTTTTACTTCTTTTGTGGTGGTTGGACTGGTTTTGGTTGGGGCTGTGGCACCTGGGGTGCCGTGACCTTACCCCTCTGATGTAATTCCTCTGCCATAATAGTTCGTATTTTTAATCATTTCAAACGTTTTCTCTTGAGCGGTTTTCTGAATGACTGGATCTATCTTACCTGTCAACTTATCATGTTCAGTCAGATAACGCGCATTTTCGTTCTTTAACTTCTCATATTCTAGTTGCATCTCGCGCAATCTTGTAGACTTTTCCGACATTGCTTCAACCCGAAAATAAAATGCTAGCAAGGCATCTTTGTATCTGTCAAGGTCTTCATTAAGCTTCAACAAGCCTCCGATTTCCTTCTCGTGAATTCCAAACACTGTATATATAAGTTGCTTGTTCTTTATCCTTACAGCAAGAGGCAACAATAGTATAAGTGCAATCACTCCAAAGAACAGCCAATCATTGCTTATCGCATAACGTTTTACAACCAAGCTCAGGATTGGTGGCAAGCCAAAACAAGCATAAATTGCCCAATAATAAATATCCTTCTGATTCTCCCTCAATGTCTCTGAGTAGAGTGAAGAATAGTTGATATTCGTATACACCTGTACAAAGTCTGTCCAAATTAGCTCAAGCATCCTTTTCTTTCCCATCTTCCTATTTCCATTGATTCACATGCTTATTCTCATCCACTAAAGCCTGCTGCACTCTAAATCACATAATATAGCCAATCATCGTTCAGGTTAAACCAATTATAGCCACCTTTGCCATTTGAAGCCCAGTAACCAATGTAGGCCTGTGTTTTAAAGTCAAAAATGGAATATCCACTCTGGCGGCCTACAGCGAAGAATACGGGGTTATCTGTATAGTCAAAGATGATGAGTACGTTTTCTTTAACATGGCAGTCAACACTATAGTATAATGCCACGTCAGTATCTTTATCCTTCACTAGCAATCCCTTAAATCCCACACTCGATGGTTTAAGCGATGGTGTATGTTTGGGATTGATTGCCCACGTATGCATAGGATTAATGGCCCACGTATGAACTGGACTAATTGCCCAAGTATGAACTGGGTTGATAGCCCACGTATGGATTGGATTAATGGCCCATGTATGGGTTGGGTTGATAACCCACGTATGCTTGGGATTGATAGCCCACGTATGGTCGGGATTTATTGACCAGTCTGATTTCGGATTCTTACTCATTGCTTTTAAGTTTAATTGTTCCAGCAGCCCACTATTGGCTAACTTTCACTTTATATACTTAATCCGTAACAGAACAAACCTAATGCGTGATGACGAAATCCTTCGCATTAGCCATTGCTTTCTGGACACGTGCATTATATTTCTTCTGAGCCTTCATGATACGGTCATCAATTTCGCGAACCTTATCATGACTGTAGACAGAACTAAATGCGCGAACGCTGCTAACAGCTTTTGTATTCTTTTTGGTTGCCATAATTATATAGTATCAAGATGAATCTTTGTTCTTTTTATCTCAAATTGTTTCTGTAGCATTCAAACTGAATCTCAGGTACATTATTGTCAAATTGAAGAATCTGTTGCTCATCCTTATATGCTGCATGCTTCTTATAATACATAATATCCAAGGAAGAGAAATTCTTAAAATTGGGTTCCGTTGAATCGAATATCATCAGTCCTTCTGCATAATTCTGTTTCAAACCTATGCGGGTTGATAATTCCACCACCCAGATGAATTTTGGAAGATAAAGATTCAATATCAAATCTTTAATGTTTTGCGGCATATTGTTTCTGGAGACATAGTCCCTATAACTTCTGCTCGAAGCAAGAAAAGTCCTCATTGTCAACTCCGTACCATCAGGAATATTCAGATACTGCAAAAAGTTTATGGCCATATTCTTAACCAGTCCTGGGATCAAGAGTATTTTCTCATACAGCGGAATAATGGCAAACTTTATCTTGCAAGCCAACCATGAATTTCGTTCAACTTCATCGGCTACATCGTTGTATCTACCTGTTGGTTTACTAAGATAATCCATGCAGTAAGCAGGGTAATTATCATCAATGAAGACATATTTCTTTTTTATTTTATCGTAATCTACAATATTGATTCCATCTTCATTGGTTTCTGCGACAGCATCATCAATTGCTTCCGAAGATACATTCTCATGTCCTATACAAAGGATTGCGTGAGCTATAAGTTCATTTACATCACCATTCTCATAGGCTTCGAAATTATTGATTGTAATCACTGTCGGTATTCCACTTTCCACAAATGTACTAATGAGGCTATAGCCATCAGCATCATCGGTAATAGCCTGCAAAATAGGTTGGAAATTGAGGTTTTTCAACAAATAGCATATCTGGTCATTTGTCAATCCCGAGGATGGCAGCTGTCGCTCAAAACTCTTACTCTTCAGCAGATTTATGATGTGCGACGGGCGTACAGGCGTATATTCAGCATAACGGTTCCCGTAATATTCCATCAATGCCCATACAGCAGTCTCAGCACAAACCATTGTTTCTATATCCTGTGATGATGCAGGGAAAGCCTCAACATGGGTTTTCAGTCCATTTACCGACGCTGGCAGATTTGTTTTGCATATTACAAAGTCGTTATCATTATATATCATCGGGCTGATACCGTTTCTTCCTACAACGTTCAATTCTGTAGGTCTGAGTATCATAAAACCACGATAGAACTGCGCCCATAACTCAGGTTTCATGGCTTTATTAGCAAGAGTCGGGCTTGTGTCTATCAGAAACGACAATCTAATACAGTCACGGGCAACTTGTTCTGCCTTACCTGCATAATATCGGTAGTAACTATTCCTGTACACCTTATCAACATAAGGGTGTTCAACCACTACGACAAGATTTGGGCTTAATACAGAGAAGTATTTCTCAGCTAAACCCTCGACGACATTCGTCGCCAAATCCTCATCCCATCCAAATTGCTTCTTCATGGCCCTTATTATGGTTGTTTGCAACTTAGGAGAACCTATTTTTATTGGAGTGTATAACATGTTTATTTCCTTTTTCCTTTGATACTATGTGCAGCCTTCAGTTGTGTCTGATCAATTCTCAACGGCATCCTTTTTATGCTACAATGTCTGCTAGTATCACTGGTAATTACAGAATCAAATATAGCATCAGAATCTATGCAATATGATTCCAACTCGAACGTCTGACCTTTGTATAGCCTGTCAAAACGCTCCAGATCTTTTTCGTTCCGAGGTGGAAGATAACCTGTTGAGCACAGCAAGTTTGTAATGGTCAACCCATTTTCTGCATTTATTCGTTTCTTGTTTTTAGGTTCCATAAAGTCAATGATTCTGAATGTATTTCTTTGCCCTTTGTTTATATACCTTGATAGTTGACTGAGGTAGCCCAGTTATTTCTTGCAATTTAGCCGTTAGATACCGTGGAAGATAATGATGTTGCGTTTCGTATGCCATATAGGTCAAATATATGATTCTCATATTTTCAGACATACCCTTCATCTTTTCATCCAGCAAGAGCATAGCTTTCTTCAGTCGTTCGTCATCTTCTTCATTTCCTGTTGCCCATAAATCATATAAGTTCTCTGTATTACGCATCACCTCCATACATTCCTCTTTGGCTTCAAGATTAGACAGTCGTCCCGCTTTTATATCGTAGATTACATTGTGCAGTATTCTCTTAAGCCAAATCTCTATTCCTTTATCCAAATCATTCCCATCACATTTTGACGGGTTAAAGCTATGATGTCGCAATGCCCTTTCGAATGTTATATCAATGGCTCTTTCTCCATCCGCTATTGACAATCCCCATTTATCACAGCATACCCCAGCATATCTCAGCAAACGATGACAATATCTTGCACAGAACAGCCTAAAGGCCACCCTCGCATCATTAGGATTCTCTAGATCTGTCATTTTCTCTAGCAAATCCCAACCAGATAATTCGTTATCATCAATCATCACGCTTATTTATTATATATACTAAATGCGTAACACCTCTAGTCTTGCCTGTGGCAGACTTTTCATGTTACGATTTCAGTATATGAGTATAGAAGACCACATAATAAAGTGGGA
>ODAI013534788.1_pt1 | contig 16525 bp, 10 predicted proteins | sample 1539321 | NCBI WGS metagenome assembly ODAI01 (sample SAMN02144231, study PRJEB22623) | gut metagenome | biome: sheep rumen | host: Ovis aries | place: New Zealand | reverse complement strand
TTATTCCCAAGTCCGCCGCCAAATGCGTCTTTTAATAACAGATAAGGAAATACTAGTAGCGCAGTGGTTATTGAAATCGTTCTGCTGGCTTCTTGGATAGTTCCGATTTCAAATGTCAGAAACGTTATTAAAATCACGTTTAGAAAAACATTTAATAGGGATATGGGGAGTAGGTCTATCATAAAGGCGCACAGCCATTCCGCATTGCTAATTTTTTTCCCTTCATTCATTGTGTCTGACTTGTTGTTTTACCGGTTTGTACAAAGATAGCCATAATGTCGTTATATTATGTTTGGTTTCGCCTCTTTGTTGCAACACTTCTCCCGTAATATGGAATTTTAATTGGCCTATGGTTTGTTTATAGTAAATCTGTAAGGATTTTTACTTGGTTGTATTTCAATTTGATGAAAAAAATATTGAAAATATTTCCCCGTATGTTTTGCAGGTTACAGAAAAAGGCCTAATTTTGCATCGTCAAACGGAAAACATACCGCTTGAACGACTCAGTAGCTCAGCTGGTAGAGCAACAGACTCTTAATCTGTGGGTCCAGGGTTCGATCCCCTGCTGGGTCACTTCTTTGGAGAGATGGTAGAGTGGTCGATTACAGCAGTCTTGAAAACTGCCGTACCGAGAGGTACCGGGGGTTCGAATCCCTCTCTCTCCGCTTAAGGAACGATTTAGAAGCCCACTGGTTACAGTGGGCTTTTCTATTTTCCTTGACGTCCTTCGCAGAATGCCATGCTAGCAATAGCCCGATAACTATCATCATGGGCAGCACTACATATTGGCCTGCGTTGTCCGACGGCAACTCCATACATGCGTGTGCCACGTTGAATAGTGCAATAATTGCGGCTAGTAGGGCGTTGGTGACTTTTGCGAACTTCTTCTCCGATAACGTGCAGAGTATGCCGCACGCGGGTAACAGGAATGATAGGGTCATCATCATCACAATCATTCCCTGGTCTGCGTTGCCATCGGTAGCGATGCGGAGGTCTTTCCCCCAGAACATGGGTAGGAGGTCGGCGATAGAGTGGCTCGCAAATCCGCCTATGGTGAGTAACCATAAGGCTAAAATCTTACTGTTTCTTTTCATGTCTATTCATTTTGTGATACATTGCAAAGAAATAGTCTTCACCTAAACCGTACAATCACCAAATATGATGATAATTTAGGTCTTTTTCGTGTTTTCTACTAGAGGCTGGCAGGGTGTGGCGGCTTCTGTTAGGGCCTTGCTGGCGCAGGTTCGGCAGATTTATTCCATCCATTCTCGTTTTTTCCTCTTTTTTCCGTAAGTTTGTATATAAAATTTCGAATAATGAAGAGACTTCTTTCTGCATTGGCCGGATTGACGGCTTGTTTCAACGTTTCTGCCCAAGCGTTATTGCCTGAGCAAACCCTTAGTTTCAATATGTCTGACGATGTCCGGAAATTGGCTTACGACAGTCGGCCTGTGCAGTCTGCGGCTTCCTCAAGCCAGTCTGGTACCACTTTTTCGCCTAATTTGCAGCGTTTGTTCTACACCCTCAGCCTGGTGAATATGTATTATGTGGAGAATGTTGATGAAAGCAAGGTGGTTGATGATGCTATCCGCGGAATGCTTGAGAAACTCGACCCGCATTCTACCTATATCCCTGCCAAGGAGGTGGAGAAGTCGATGGAGACCCTTAATGGCAATTTTTCGGGTATTGGCGTGCAGTTCCAAATGCTGAAAGATACGCTTTTCGTTATACAGACCATCAGTGGCGGACCTTCTGAAAGGGTGGGGGTGATGCCGGCTGACCGTATTATTGCGGCTAACGACACCTCTATTGTGGGGATGGCGACTTCCGACATCCAGAAAAGGCTTCGTGGACCTAAGGGCACGGAAGTGAAGATTACCGTTGTGCGCCATGGACTAAAGGAACCGCTTACGTTCAACATCATTCGCGACAAAATTCCGCTCTATAGTGTCGAGGCGGCCTTTATGGCTACCCCTTCTGTCGGTTACATCCGTATCAGTAATTTCTCGGCTACTACTTTCGAACAGTTCTCCGATTCAATGAAGGTGCTGAAGGAACGTGGCGCTAAGGACTTCATTATCGACTTGCAGGGAAATGGTGGCGGTTATCTTGTGCAGGCCCGCGATATGGTTGACCAGTTCCTGGGTACGGAAGGACAGCAAATTGTCTACACGAAAGGCCTTCACACCAAGCCGTCTGACTATAAGACGACCAAAGGTGGCTTGTTCACGAAGGGAAAGCTGATTGTTTTGGTGGACGAGAACTCTGCTTCCGCTTCCGAAATCGTCTCTGGTGCTATTCAAGACTGGGACCGTGGCCTGATTGTTGGCCGACGCACCTTTGGTAAGGGATTGGTTCAACAGCCGTTCAACATTATGCCCGATATGTCGCAACTGCGCCTGACAATTGCCAGGTACTATACTCCGTCGGGCCGGTGCATCCAACGCCCTTATCTCGACAATAAGGATAATTACCAAAAAGACATTCTCGACCGCTACAACCGTGGAGAACTGACCAGTGAAGATAAAATCCACTTCCCCGATTCGCTTAAATACTATACCAAGCGGTTGCACAGGGCGGTTTATGGCGGTGGCGGCATTATGCCCGACGTTTTTGTTCCGCTCGACACAACACGTATGACCGTTTACCAGCGCAAGCTCATCAATCTGGGCGTGCTGAACAAGTATGTGGCAGAGTATTCGGAAAAACACCGTGCCGAACTTGATTCCAAATACGTGAAAATAGGAAACTTCAAGGGCTTCGACAGCGATTTCCAGTTCTCTGAGGCCGACTTGAAGGAAGTGGCCGACGCGGGTGTGGCTGCCGGTTGTGAGTTTAAGGAAAAAGATTTCAACGATTCGAAAGAGGGACTGCTGTTCTATTTGAAGGCGAATTTGGCGCGCAACCTGTGGGGAACTAACGAATTCTTCAAGCTGTGGAGCCGGAAGGACCCTACTTTCGTGAAGGCGCTAGAGTTGATGAATAACAATGCGGAGTATAACCGCTATCTGAACCTCAGCCGCGAAACAGCTGGGAAAAAGTAGAAACATAGGTTTCAAACTTGGGCCGGGTCTTCCAACCCGGCTTTTTTGTTGCCCCTTTTTGTGCCTTCTGCCGTTGCCATTTGCTAATTGTTTTGTATCTTTGCATAAGGGCGCATTGTGTAATGTGGACCCGTCGTTATGAATAGTAATAAAATTTTAGATATACATCCCGTATGAAGGTAATTAAATTTAATGGAGCATCCGTAGGCTCCATAAAGAACTTGCAGCAAGTCAAGAAGATTGTTGAAGGGGCTAACGAACCCGTAGTTATCGTTGTTTCTGCCGCCGAGGGCATAACCGATAAGCTTATAACAACAAGCACACTTGCAGCGCAAGGCTCACTTTCTTACATCGACCAGTTTAAGGATATTGTTGCTGAACACAAGCACATTGTAGAAGGCATTATCCCAACCTCTATGCAAGAGGCTGTCCTTGCCGATGTGAACGCTCTTCACAGCGAATTGGAGAATATCCTGAAGGGTGTTTGCCTTATCCGCGAACTTACGCAAAAGACTTTTAATGCGATTCTCAGCTATGGCGAGCGTATTTCGGCTTTGTTCATCAGCCGTTTTGTCGATGCCGCTTTGCTCGATTCGCGCAACCTTATAAAGACTGCCGGTGGCACCTCTTCTATTGTTGATGTGCCTGCCACTTTCAAGGCTATCCAGACCGCCTTTTCTGTCGCTAACCAGCGCACTGTGGTTCCTGGATTCATTGCTTCGGCGGTCGATTCTGGCGAAGTGACTACACTCGGACGCGGTGGCTCTGACTACACTGCCGCCCTTATTGGCGCTGCTCTTCGTGCACGTGAAATTGATATATGGTGCTCTTCAAGGGGCTTTATGACTGCCGACCCTGAGGTTATCTCTAACGCTTATCCAATCAGCCACCTCAGCTATTCCGAGGCGATGGAGTTGTGTAATTTTGGCGCGAAGGTCATCTTCCCTCCAACCATTTATCCGGCTTCTTCCGAGAATGTGCCTATCGTTATCCGCAACATCAACGATCCTGAGGCTGCTGGCTCTGTCATCTCTAACAACAAGGGTGACGACGAACGCACCATCAAAGGCATTTCTTCCATCAGCGATACCGCACTTATCGCCATTCAGGGCATGGGTATGCTGGGCATCGCCGATGCTAACGGACGCATCTTCTCTACGCTTTCTACCCGTGGCATTCGCACATTGTTTGTTTCTCAGGCTTCTTCGGGCAGCTCCATATCTATTGGTGTGAAGGCTGACGACGCTGAGAAGTCGGTGCTTCTGCTCCGCGAGGAGTTCGCCAAAGAGTTGGCGCAGGGCGCACTTTCTGGCATCAATGCCGAAAGGGGTATGGCCATTATCGCCATTGTGGGCGACAACATGAAGCAGACTACCGGCACCGCTGGTAAACTCTGCAATGCGCTTGGCAGAAACAATGTGAACATTGTGGCTTTGGCACAGGGCTCTTCCGAAACCAACATCTCGCTGGTGGTTTCGCAGGCGAATCTCCGCAAGGCGCTCAATGCCATACACGAGTCATTCTTCTTGCAAGACTATCAGGAACTGAACCTTTTTGTTGTGGGTACGGGTAATATTGGCGGCAGCCTGCTCGAACAGTTCCACACCCAGGCCGACCTGCTGATGAACCAGAACCGTCTGAAGGTGCGTGTCATTGGTATTGCCGATGTCAACAGCTACATCCTCGACCGCAACGGGGTGGACCTCACCAAGTACCGCGACTTGTTGCAGACCGAAGGTAAGCCTTCTACTCCAGAGGCTCTGAAGAATGCGCTTATCGACTTGAACATGTACAACTGCGTTTTCGTCGATTGTACAGCCAGCGCAGGCATTGCCAGCATCTACCGCGACCTCTTGTCGCACAACATCAATGTGGTTGCTGCCAACAAGATCGCCGCTTCTTCTGAATATAAGAACTACGCTGAACTGAAGAATATCGCCCGCAAGAAGGGTGTTAAATACTTGTTCGAGACGAATGTTGGTGCAGGACTTCCTATCATCAACACCATTAACGACCTCATCTACTCGGGCGACCGCATCCTCAAACTTGAGGCTGTGCTCTCGGGTACGTTGAACTTTATTTTCAACACCATCAGCAAGGATGTCCCTCTTAGCAAGGCTATCCGTATGGCTATGGAGGCGCGCTTCGCTGAACCAGACCCTCGTATCGACCTTAGTGGTAAGGACGTTATCCGCAAACTTGTTATTTTGGCGCGTGAGTCAGGCTATCAGGTTGAGCAAGACGACGTGGAGAAGAACCTCTTCATCCCTACCGAGTTCTTCGACGGATCGCTCGACGATTTCTGGAAGAAGGTCGAAGGTTTCGATGCCGAGTTCGAACTCAAACGCTTGGAGTTGGAGAAGGAAAACAAGAAGTGGCGTTTCGTTGCTACGCTTGATGACGGTAAGACCAATGTCGGCCTGCGTGCTGTTGACCAGCGCAGTCCGTTCTACGACCTCGAGGGCTCGAACAACGTTATCCTCATCACCACTGCGCGCTACAAGCAGGACCCTATGATGATTAAGGGTTACGGTGCTGGTGCGGGTGTTACTGCTGCCGGTGTGTTTGCCGACGTCATCAGCATCGCCAACATCAGATAAACGCCTTTAGGGCAGTGGGGGTGTGCTTACACTCCCTGTTTATTCGCATTAATGACAATACAAAATCTTGTGGCTGTTCTTGAACGGCTAATATAAAGGTTTGTTATTATGAAATACATTATCATTCTTGGCGACGGAATGGCCGATGACCCTATTCCAGCGCTGGGAAACAAAACAATTTTGCAGGCTGCCAATAAGCCTGTAATCGACTATTTGGCTAAGAACGGTCGTTGTGGCATGCTCGAGACTGTGCCCGATGGTTTCCATCCGGGTAGCGAAATTGCCAACCTCCAGGTTTTGGGCTACGATGTGCGTAAGGTGTTCGAGGGTCGTGGCTCGCTTGAATGCGCGGGTGCCGGTGTCCCTATCTACGATGGCGAGATGGTGATGCGCTGTAACCTTATCTGCATTGCCGACGGCAAGATAAAGAACCATTCTGCCGGTCATATCTCTTCTGAAGAGGCCTACGAGTTGCTCGACGCTCTCAATAAGGAGCTGGGCGACGATGTGGTCAGCTTCCATAGGGGTATTCAGTACCGACACATTCTGAAGGTGAAAAATGGCAACAAGTTTGTCAGCTGCACACCTCCGCACGATGTTCCTGGCACTCCTTTCCGTGATGTGATGGTCAAGGCAGACAAGCCAGAGGCCGAGGAGACTGCCCAACTGCTGAACGACCTCATTCTCCGTTCGCAGAAGGTGCTCGAAAACCATCCGGTTAACCTGAAGCGTAAGGCCGAGGGGAAAGACCCCGCTAACAGTATTTGGCCGTGGTCGGCCGGATACAAGCCTTCCATGAAGACGCTCAAAGAAATGTTTGGCGTGAACTCTGGCGTGGTTATCACTGCTGTCGACCTTATCAAGGGCATTGGTGTGCTGGCCGGACTCAAACCTGTTGAGGTGGAAGGGGCTACAGGCCTTTTCGATACCAATTACGAGGGTAAGGCACAAGCCGCTATTGAGGCTCTCAAACATAACGATTTTGTCTACCTTCACATTGAGGCGAGCGACGAGGCTGGACACGAAGGCAACGTCGATTTGAAGCTCAAAACGGTTGAATACCTTGAGAACAGGGCTGTTAAACCTATTTTTGAGGAGGTTTCCAAGTGGGACGAACCTGTCACTATCGCTGTTCTGCCCGACCATCCGACTCCGTGTTGGTTGAAAACACATGTGGCACGGCCTATCCCGTTCTTGATTTATTATCCGGGACAGGAACCTGACGCGGTACAAGTCTACGACGAGGAGGCTTGCAAGGCTGGGGCATACGGCCTGCTTACGGGCGATGAGTTTATGCGTGCCGTGCTCGGCCAACTGAAAAAGTAATTTGGTTTATACGCTATAGTGAAGTCTGGTAATTTTTATTGCCAGACTTCTTTTTTTGTTCAGATATGCTCACTTCTTGCGCTTTTGTGCTCTTTTTCTAGGTCGCCTTTTAGTATAATTTTGTTTCGTACTTAATTCAATTGCTTATGGGAAGATATATATCAAACAATAAAGAGAATAGGCGGACGCAGCAGCATGTTATACCTCGGCGAAAGGGCGTGAGGCAGAAGAAGGAAAAGGTTGTAGAACGGCAGAGTGGTGATGCACAACAAAAGGATGGAAAAGAGCTGCCTAAAACGATTGCTTTTGAGTGTGGAGTCAATGGCGATACACATCAAAATAATGTAGAGAAAGAGCAAACTGCATCCCGATCGAAGTCCATATTTTCTTTCTTCGAGCATGTCTTTCTCACAGCTCTGTATTCCATTCCATTATTAATTTTCATCTATTTAGCGTTAAATAGAGTACATGCAGTCGATGTGATGAATAATGGTTCAGTTGCTACTGGTGTAGTAGTTGAACATAACTACATTAGGTCTTCTAAAATAAAAGTGAATGGAAAACAGAAGGACTTGTTCGGTGCAAAAGGTTGGGATCTGCCTTTTTCAAGTGAAGAGGGCGATTCGGTTAGGGTTTTAACGACAGAGAATTCTTCTTGGGTTGTGCTGGAAAGTAGTATTACTAAATGGAATAAATTTGGACTGTATTTTGAAACGTTTGCTTTTGTAATGATTGTGGTGATTATCTTTGTTTTAATGCTATTCATTATAAAAGAACTTTTTTTCTAGTTGAAGACAGCCCTATGGTCGTACTTGAAAAAGATTGTACTAAAAGATAATAAGGATCGTGCGTATACCCAAATAGCCTTTATGTCATTCGTTATAATAGTTATGATAGTAGGTGTATTTACACTTGTTTTTTTGTCTATCCGAGAAAGAATAAAACGCTGATTTATAAAAATTTCCGATTTTGGACAATTTATTAGAAAACATGATGTACTATTATGCTTGTATATGTTGATAATGTTAACTAATTTTGTAGTGCAAACAAACAGATAGATTTTTCATAGTTAAGGTTATGTGGGTGACGGTAGTTGTGAAAACTCCCGTCACTTTTTGTTTATCTGGGTTCTATCTTGTACAAACTGGTTGTTTTGTCGTTCTGTTTGTTTAAATTTGTAATAAAATACAACTAATAAATTATAGTCAATGGGAGTAGAATCAAAAACTATGCTGTTCCAACGCCGTATGTTGGGACTGCTTTGTGCTTTGCTTGCGCCTGCATGTATAGTGTTCGGTTTTTTCGGAATGGAGACCAATCTGCCAGGGTGGTATAAGAGCATCAGCGCCACCTATTATGCATCTTCTAATATATGTATGATAGGATTGTTGTTTTGTACGGCTGTGTTTTTCGCGTGCTATCACGGATACGATTGGCGCGACCGTCTGCTTTCTGCTATCCAGTCGTTAGGTGCCTTGGGTATTATCGTATTCCCTTGCCGTACGCCAGGTGTGCCAAGTCATGTCGGCTTATTCCAGCTGCCTGTTGATACCAGTCACGTTCTTCACTCTGTTTTTGCCTCAGTCTTGTTTGTGGCTTTTGCCTTCAACATCTTCTTCTTGTTTACTTTGGGTGAATCGGACACCGAGAAGAAGAAGAAACGCAATATGGTGTACCGTATTTGTGGTGGTGTCATCTTCCTTTTCTGTGTGTTACAGGCTGTTGAAATCATTTTCTTTAAAAGCTATATTCCCGACTGGTTCCCGATTACATGGATTAACGAGTTCGTTATGCTAGAGGCGTTTGCTGTTGCATGGTTAGTGAAGTCCGAGGCTATTGGTGCTCTTAACGATGATTAGTAGGCGGGTGTTAAATGCGGAAGTTTTTTCTTTGCATCCGCAATTTTAAATGAGGGTAAGTTTTGCTTGTTTCAAAAAAAGTGTTATTTTTGTGAATAAATTTATTCATTTTTTCATAGAACATACAGATCATTCATATAATTAATAGGTAGTCCAGTTGAATAGACTGGAAAAAATAATGTAGTTAGTTTAAGTTTAAGAAAGGGACCGTTGGGAAATGGTTCCTTTTTATTTTTGTGTCTGTGGGTTCCTGTTTGCTGTCTCGTTAAAAAGAAAAGGCGCACCTATAGTGCGCCCTAACTGTTGCTGTAACCCTGTGGTAGGGTTGGCTTATTTCTGCTGCTCTTCTTTCTGGTTTGCTGTATTGTCGAGGACCGTTATCTTATAGCCAATTTTCTGGAAGGCTTTCTCAAAGTCTGCCACTGTGCTTTTATTGGCGTCGTATGAGATGGAGACCTGCTGTTTTTCAACGCTGGTCTGAATATCTTTCACCCCCTTAACAAAGCGGATGTTGCTCTTGATTTTGTCCTCGCACTTTTGGCAGTGCATTTGTGGAGTGGTGGTCACTACCAGAGTGGCCAGTTCCCCTGCATGTAGGCAAACTGTTGTAAACAGTGTTGCGAGCGATGTCATTAAAAATCTTTTCATATCTATAATCAGTATTTGTTAAACTTGAATCTTAATCCTATGTAGCCCATTATACCGTCGGTAGGGGCCCATATCTGGGTAGCATCAAAATTCGTACCCCAAGGGGTGTCTGCACCCATAATTGGATTCTTTTGTTTGTAATTTGTCAGGTTCTCGCCTCCTATGTAGATGCTGAACAGGCGGAACTCTCGTGTTATTTGCATATTCAGCAACCCGTAGGTTGGGGTTTTGTCGTTGTTGTCAACAGCCTTGTAGAGCCGCGATGGACCGATGAGTTGTCCTGTGACATCGAACTGCCATTTTTCAAGCGGAGTTTTGTAGGAAAGCGTCAGCAAACCTTTGTATTTAGAGGTGAGTGGGCGTTCTTTCAATTGTCCGTCGTACGTTGATTTCGCTGTCTGCCAGCGGTAGGCTGTGGTCACTTCAAGCCCTTTTGCCAGTGGGTAGGTGGCATCAACCTGAATGGTGTGCGAGTAGCTGCGCCCGTCAAGGTTCTCAAAGACTAACAGGCTGTCTTGTTCTCGGTTGATGACAAGTTGTTGCAGGAAGTCGGTGTAGTAGTATTCGGCGTTTAACAGCAGTGTTTTTTCTGCAACCGGTATGCTGAACGCAGCCGATATTCCATGGTTCCAGGCCTCTTCTTGGTTGAGGTTTGGCGTTATGTATATCGCTCTTCCTGTTGCTAACAAGGGCGAGTTCTCGGCAAGGGCGTGAGGGGTGCGGTAGCCCTTGCCTGATGAGGCGCGCAACGACAGTAGCTTGCAGGGACTGTATTTCAGGTGGACGCGTGGGGTGAAGAACGCACCGTAGGCCTCGTTGTAGTCTTCACGTAGGCCCGCCATTGCTGTAAGCCTGTCGCCCAGTTTTAGCGTGTATTGTGCGTATGCGCCAACTGTCGCCTCGGTTAGCCGGTGGCGTCCGTTACTATTGTTGGTGGCAGGATTCGCCAGCTCCACGTCTTCTTTGTAGTAGTCGTAATTATAGCTGATGCCGGCTGCCAAGTTGTGCATTGGCGTTAGGTCGGTTTCAAACAGTAGTTGTGCGTAACCTGTGTTGTTATTCACGTCGTAGACCGATTTCCCGATATTGTTGTCGGCATCGTGCAATTGTCCTGCTAAAATCAGTGCTATGCTGGTGTTGTGCTCGTCAAGAAACATATAGGCATTTTTCCATTGTCCTTCGTAGCGGTCGGTATTTACCATAATGCCGTATCGGTCAGAGGTTGGCTGGTGCTTGTCTTGTCCGCCGTCCCTCTCTTCGTGTAGCATTTTTACCATAAACTGGCTTAACACGTGCTTGTAGCGATAGCCCCAACGGTTGGCCAGACTCAGTTGTTTAACCTTGGGCATATCTAAAAAGCCGTCGTTGTTCCCGTCGTGGGCCATGCTGGCATTTTCGGCATGCAGCAATAGGGCGGTGCTTACTTTGTTAGTCAGGCGGATGGCCCCTGCGGCATTGGCCTCGGTTTTTAAATTTGAGTTGATGTGTATATTGCCCTGCACACCGTCTATCAGGTGTGGTTTTAGCACTTCTACGTTAATCTGTCCGGTAATGCTCTCCGGACCGTTCTTTACAGACGACGCCCCTTTCGAAACCTGTATGCTCTGCATCCAAGTTCCAGGAATGTAGTTGAGCGAATAGGGTATTGCCGCCCCCCTCAGGTTTGGAAAGTTCTCGGTGAGCATCTGCACGTATGTCCCGCTTAGTCCAAGCAGTTTTATTTGACGTGCTCCGGTGGTCGCATCGCTGTAGTTGACGTCGACCGACGGATTGTTGGTAAAACTTTCGCCTAAATTGCAGCAAGCGGCACGCAGCAGGTCGGTTGAACCAATGGTTTCCTTGTTTTCAACCGAGAGCTTTTTGCGGAATTCAAATTTACCGCCTTTGACTTCCACAGCCTCCAGGTCGTTTACGTTTGTAGAGTCGGTCTGCGCAAAAACGTTGGCCGCACAAAGTATGCTTAAGAGGAAAATGGTGTTTTTAGTGCTCATATTGAACTTTCGTTAACTGCAACTTTTTGAATGAATGCACAAAATTAAGAAAATACAGTATATTGATGGTGTATAAATTAGAAGATGACGAATGTGGAGACATTGAACCATTGTTCATTGTGCTTGTCGGGCATGGTCTGTATCATTGGGCAGGCGGCATAGTAGCCGACGGGTTTGTCGAACCCGACGTCTTTCAACCTTTCTCCTGTGATGTTCATATACTTTACTTTCGCCCCAATGCCACACTTCTTTAAGAAATAGGTGTAAGAGATTTCTGCAACTGTTTGCGTGTACTCTGCGGCATAGTAGGCATACGGCGCGAAGCAGGTTTGGAAGTCGAGGTGGCTGATGCTGCTGGCTGTTATGTCCACATCGTAAGTATGGTTCCTGACCGATTGAATCCCCGACTGTACCGATGTGGAAAACTCAAACTTCTTCTTGGTAAGTTTATAGTCGGCGCGTCCATAAGGCATGACGTTGAGATTATCTACTTCGAAATGGTAGAAGGTGTTTTGTTCGTTCCTGTGCAGGTAGTTGGCGCCTCCTTGCAATCCGAATGTGCTGTGTCTGCCCAATGCAAATTCCGCTCTCAGTGCGTTCGCACCCTGCTGGGTGGTCAGCTTGTAGTTTTGGTATTCTGCAATCTGCCTATAGTCGTAGGTCGATTTTGCGATGTTGGTCATATACCTTTCGAATACACGCTCGTAGCCCAACCGTTTCATTAGTTCGTGCTCGGAGAGCAGATGGATGCTGATGGTTTTCCCGCACTGCCACTTGAAATGCAGTTGCGGTGTAAAGACAGATGTCGTGCTGGCATAGAGGTCGTAATACTTGTTCTCTTCCACTGTCAGCTTGTTTCTTTGGTAGCCGATGTTCGCCGTGACGCATACCTGCTTCTGGACCGGAGATGTGTATGAAAAGTCGGTGAGGAAACCGTTTAAATAGTGCATTCTTGATGTCCCCATAAACACACCGCTCTCTTTGTTGTCGTAGAGGCCGAATCCGTGCACGACGAAGAAGCGCTGTTGCTCGCCAGGTCTCCAATAGCGGTCGTGTTCATATTGTTTGTTTCTTAGGTATCCGCCACCCAACATCAGTTGCTGTCCTTTTGGGGTGACGTAGCCCAAATCGAGTCCGAACTGCAGGAATGTAGTGTTGTTCAGCAACCGGGGGTCTGTCATTCGGTGGGCTTGCTCGCCCTTGAACTTTGCGGAGGCTCCCAACCATATACTGCCTAAATTCACGCCGTATTGTCCCTCAATGTCGTAGGTCTCGAACTGGCTGTTTCCTCCAGTGGTGTCGGTCAATATAAACGGCCAGTAGAGATTGGGAAACCTTGTGGTGCTCCAGCCAATGTTGCGGTGTTTGCCTCGCGCATACGCCACGGTTCCGCTTAGTGTTCCCGCCTTCCCGTAGTTATGGCTTCCATGTCCGTAAAGTCGCCAGTCGTAACTGCCGTTACCCTCGTAGGGTAGGAAGTCGCCTTCTGCCTTGCCCGCCGAATAGCCAGTCAGTACAATGTTTTGGTAACTGTGCAAAGGTTGCGCGTGTGTGGCGGTGGTATCGGTGTCGGCAGAGTCGCGTCTTCTCAGGTCGTTGTCTATTGCATGGAAGACCGGGTGTTTGCTTAGCCTGAGTTCCCTATTGGCCGAAATGTCGGTATTGAAACTGTTGGCTCGGCTCTCAGAGGGAGATAAACTGTAGTCGGGACAGTGTGTTAATCCGTGGTTCTGGGAAAAACTGCACATGACACCGCAACATTCAAAAATAAGTAGTGCGGTTAAAACGTATTTCATTTTTTATCTCCTTTCTTGTTGTTTCCAATGTTCAAAATCAGTTCCATACCAAAGAATGGCTGGCTCCACTTCCTTTGGGTGTAGTTGTCTTTTTTGCTTATGTATTTCGGGTGTACATCCAATATGCCGTTGACAAAGAACGACAGCTTTATCCAGTCGTTCAGCTCTTTGGTCGACTTGATGTTCCACAAAAGGTAGACTGGTTGCTCGTCTTTCGCATATGCAGAGGCCGTAGTCTGCCTTTTCAGTTGGTACCAGCTGATGTCCTCGTTTCCTTTTATTTTTTCCAAAACCTCCGGCGTGACGATATGCGTCTTGTTTTGTGTGTCAATGTAGGCAAATGGCGTCTTTTTATAAATGCCGTCGAAGTTGTCGGAATACTGCTTTGTCTGCATCCAAACCAGTTGGAAGAAGTTGGTGAAAATCAGTCTGAAACGCGGTATGTGCGTGTTGAACCAGAAATTGGAGTTGAAGCGTTTCTCGGTCGTGTGCGCATCCAAGTCGTAAACACCTACGTAGGGGTACATATTGTCTCCCACTTTGCTGTTGGGGTAGAAGTAGTCTGGTTGTGAACTGCTGTAGGTGGTTTCGTAGTATGCACCGTTAATCTCTATGTTTGTCTGCAGGGGCTTGATTTTCGGGAAAATCAGTCTGTATTCCAAACCGTCTTTAGTGGTTTTCTTGCTGTTCATTACCTTGCTGTAATGAACAAATTTGCTGAACGACTGTTCCACGTAGTCTGTTTTTTCTGGCCGGCGGTTGCTGATGTCGGCATCTTCTTTAAGTGTAGTATACAACGGGTAGGTTACGGGCTCATACAGTTTGAAGTACTCGAAACCTGTTTTTGAGAATTCGTGGAAGAGGGTGACAGACAGTTCGAAGCCCTTTATGCTGGCATCGTAACCGAACTCTAATTTATGGTTTTTGTTTTCCCGCAGTTCGGTGTTGGTGGCATCGTAAATCTTTGTATAGGTGATGAGATGCCTGTTTGCCAGATTGTTGGTGTAGGCGTTGAGCATCCAAAAATCCTTGTATGTTTTTTCGGGATAGAGGTAGTCCATTGTTGGCAGTTTGTTCTCCTCTCCGTAACCAAACCTGATGTTGCTGCTCAGCTTTTTCCCGAACGCATAATTGGCGTTGATGCGGGGCTCGGTCAGCAGCTTGTTGCAGAGGACGTAGTCAGTTGGAAGGTTGAACATCTCTGTTAGGCGTCCACCGGCGTCTATTTTCGCTGTCTGGTTCTCGGTGGCTTTAAAGCATAAAATGCCGTGCAGGTAGGCCCCCCCCACCTCTATGGCCGGTATCTCCCAGTTTTTGCGTGGACGCATGTACGAATTGTCATTTGGAAACGGAGGGCGTTCGGGGTCTTCAATAACAGCACCGTCGCCCCAGTTTTTTGTGGAATGAAAGTCTGCTCCGTATTCCACATTCAGAATCCATCTTTTCCCAAATGTGAAACGGCTGTCGAGGTTGAGTTGGCTGTAATAGTTGACTGGTGTGTTCTCAACGTAAAAGTCGCTGTAATACATGGTTGGCAGGTAGTAGCCCTCGTGTTCTCCCTCCTCGTTTGCTTTGGGCATGCTGCGTGGATTGGCTGTGATGACGCAGTAGTGTCTGTCTACCCTGTCTTCTGTCCGGTCAAGTGAGTTGGTCCACTCAATGTTGTCAATCCATTTTTTCCCGAGGTTAAGTTTCATTTTTGCCATGAAGTCCGTCTTACTGTAATCAGCCTTGTAAGTCTCGTTATATTCGTAAGTGAGTTCGTCCTTCTTCATTTTGTTTACTGAAATGGTTTGGGCCACTTTGGCGTCGAAGTCAAGCGTATAACCGCCAATCCTGAACTTGTTGTTATAATAGGCTTGCCCGGTTAGGCGTTGGAACTTGTCCATCTCCTCCCTGACATCGTCAATAGCGTTCAGGTAGTCTGCGCCTACATACAGCGTTCCAACTTTCGGACCCAGCGAGAATCCTTTGCCGGCATAGACCAGTTTGTTCTTCAAATCGATTTTCGTCCTTACCCTTAGGGGAGAAACTCCATATTTAGAGTTGATTTTAACGTGCCCGCTCGACAGGTTGCCGTAACGTGGCGAACTGATTCCTTTGGTGTATTCCACACTCTGTATGTGGTCGGTAGAGATGTAGCGCATATCTGTTCCAGAATTGATGCTGCTTCTTCTCTTTGTCAGATCATCGCCTCTGTTGTTGTCGTTATCGCTGTCTTTGCTCCACCTGTAACTGTTCGCTGTCAGACCTATCATCTGTGTTCTGTTACCGTCGGAAGTTTGTGGAATACCGTCTGTTGTCACACCTATGCCTAACGAGGTGTTTTGGTCGCTACCAACCTGACGGTTAGTGTTCAGCGAAAATTTGGTCATTGCGTTGTTCTGATAGACGTTTCCTGGCAATAAGACCATAACGTCGGCAAGCGAGACGGGCTGCACATACTCTATAGCAGTTTCCTTAATCTCCAGTTTGTTGCGTACGTCCCTCTTCGCCATAACCTGAATCTGGTCAATCTCGTAAACCAGTGGTGACATGTATATTTTCACATTAACGTCTTTATCTGACACTGTGACCCACTTTTCAGCGTCGTTGTAGCCCATTGAACTGGTTTGGACCTTGTGCTTGCCTTGCGGAATGCGGGTAAGGACAAATTTGCCATCTTCATCGGCCAGCACGTTTGTACGCAGGTCTTCAATGTAGACATCAGCATAGGGAATCGGTGTGCCTGACGACAAAACCACGCCCGAAATGTTGTAAAGCCTTTTCGTTTGTGCGAAAAGTTCAAAAGGAATGGTTAGGAACAGACCCACTGTTAGAACAACGCTGATTGCAATATGTTTTTGCATTGTCATTTTCTTATAAGCATAAGAAGTCCGGAACAAGAGGTTCTCCAGTCCCGGACTCTCATAGATACATTAAAAAGTGCTAATTGTTGTTTAATTTAGAAATTAGTGTCTCCAACCACTTGGGAAAGCGTGGTGCTCTTCAACAATCTCACAGTCTTCTGAAGAGTTGTTAGTGTCGGCATAGCCTTTTTCGTCAGAACCTTTTCTTCTTACCAACAAGCCGCTGTGACAACCTTTCACGAGTTGTTCGCCACGATCCACTGTCAGTGGAAGCGGATTGGTCACAATACCACTTGGTATATGTCCGGTAGTAATGCCGTCGAGAATCATTTTTTCAGGTACACTCAACATCTGTATCTCAACGTTATTGCCATCTTCATCCTTTACGTTTGCCACAGAAGAATGCTCCTTG
>ODAI012634194.1_pt1 | contig 16525 bp, 5 predicted proteins | sample 1539321 | NCBI WGS metagenome assembly ODAI01 (sample SAMN02144231, study PRJEB22623) | gut metagenome | biome: sheep rumen | host: Ovis aries | place: New Zealand | reverse complement strand
CAGAGGCGCAACAGCGCATGTTCTACACCGCCCTCTACCACACCATGCTGATGCCTGTCGACAAGACGGGCGAAAACCCGAAGTGGACCGACACCCCCTACTACGACGACTACTACGCCATCTGGGACACCTACCGCACGTCGTCGCCCCTCATCACCCTGCTCGACCCTCAGCGCGAGGCGGCCATCGTCAACTCCTTACTTAATATATACAGGCGCGAGGGCTACATGCCCGACGCCCGCAGCGGCGACTGCAATGGTCGCACGCAGGGTGGCTCTAACGCCGAGGTGGTCATCGCCGACGCCTTTGCGAAGCACCTCGACGGCATCGACTATGAATACGCCCTGCAGGCAATGCTGAAGGACGGCGACGCCGACCCTGGGGCCGACCACGAGAAGCACGGGCGCGGCGGGCTGAACGAGTATAAGGCGCTGGGCTACATCCCCTACGGCATCGACCGTGCCGGCAACCGCACCGTGGAATACGCCTACAACGACTACTGCATAGCGCAGGTGGCACGTGGCCTGGGCTATGACGACGTCAGCCAGACGTACCTGAAGCGGTCGGGCAGTTGGCGCAACCTGTGGCGGTCGGACTACGAGTACGACGGCATGCGTGGGTTCATCCTGCCGAAGGATGCCGGCGGCCAGTGGCTCGACTCCGTGGTATGGGGCCGCTCGAAGGTCTACCGGCCACGCATCCCCTACACGCCAGTGACGAAGGTAGCCCCGTGGTATCTGCCGTGGTGGAGCACCTTCTTCTATGAGGCCACGAGCGAGGAGTACTCGCTCAGCATTCCCCACGATGTCGAAGGGCTTATCGAGGCCTGCGGCGGTGCCGAGGCGTTCCGCCGCCGACTGGCCCTCTTCTTCGAGAAAGGCTACTACAACGTACAGAACGAGCCGTCGTTCCTCACACCCTGTCTCTACCACTGGATAGGCCGTCCCGACCTGAGCACCCAGCGCATTCACCAGATAGTCAACGACAACTACACCGACCAGCCCGATGGGCTGCCAGGTAACGATGACTCAGGAGCCATGTCGTCGTGGCTGGCGTTCCACATGCTGGGCCTCTATCCCAATGCCGGTCAGGACTATTACCTGCTGAACACGCCTCTGGTCAATGCCTACACCTTCACGCTGTCCAATGGCCGACAGCTGCAAGTGAGCAAGAAAGGCAAGGGCAGTGGCTATAAGCGTGCACTCTTCAACGGCGAGGGGCTGACCAACGCCCGCATCACCCACGACCAGCTGATGCAGGGCGGACAGCTGGTGTTCGAGACCGCACCTGCTCAGCGCCTTGGTCGCCCCAGCAGCACTACGCATGCCGCCTCCGCCTCGCTCAGCACCCTGCCAGCTCCCGCAGGCTCCATCGCCTTCACCCTGAACCGCCAGTTTCGCACGTGGCCGCTGGGCTATCAGTGGCAAGGCGACACGCTGGTCGTAGGCTGTAAGCAGACCGTCTACCGCATCCCCCGCGCAGTCGTCGACGCTGCCGACCACTTCTGCTGGCTCACGCCGCAGCACGATGGCACGGTATATAACAAGGTATCGGGCACCTTTGCCTTCATTTCGCGGCGCGCCTATGCCGAACTGCTGGCCGACAGGCAGTTCGTGTACGACGAAACGATGTGGCGTACTGTCGATGAAACCGATGATTTTGTTCACGTACGAGCCGACGTCGACCGTACGGAGATGTGGATATCGAAACGCCATGAACTGCCGCTGGTGCTGCAGATGAAGCACAACCCGCTGGGCATTGACTGGAACATCAACACCTATGAAAAGAAATAGCATCCTCTTCCTGCTTTTGCTGTGTAGCGTCTTCTGCCGCGCCCAGCAGCTGTCGCCCGAGCAGACGGGCGGCGTGTACTACGCCTACCCTGTGAACAGTTCACAAAGAGTAAACATCCCCGAAGGATTCGACGTTTTCTACATCTCGCACTACGGCCGTCATGGCTCACGATGGTTGCCCGACGAGGCCCGCTATGAGTGGGTGAACGAGCAGTTTAGCGACGATACGAACCTGACCAAGCTGGGCCGCGACGTGAAGCGTCGGCTGAAGAAGATTTGGAAGAACGCCCGTGGCAACGCCGGTCAGCTCACCCCGCTGGGGGCTCGTCAGCACCAGGCCATCGCACGGCGCATGGCCGAGCACTATCCTGATGTCTTCCGTGGCGACGACACCAGATTACTGGCACGTTCGAGCACCGTGCCCCGCTGTCGTGCTTCGATGCTTGCCTTCTGCGGCGAACTACAGAGGCTGTTTCCTCAGCTACGCATCAATCCTGAGACCAATGCCAGTCACATGGCTTACATCAACCGAGAGTCGGCTGAGCTGAAAGCCCTGCAGCGGCGCACACGGCGCCAGCCGAACATCGGCACCGACCGCTTTGTGCGTGCCCTGTTCAAGGATGCCACCAAAGTCAAAGAGCCGAAGAAACTGCTCTCCGAGCTACACACCATCGCCTCGGACATGCAGGACGTACCGCTGAACGTGAGCCTGTGGGACCTCTTTACCTACGAAGAGATGATGGCCGTGCACGATGCCAACAACGAGCGCATGACCATCTGCAATGGCTCGACACCCTTGAACGAGGGCATACCTGCCCGTTCGAGCATAGCCCTCTGGCAGAACATCGAACAGGAAGCCGACGACATCATCGCAAGTGGCGGTCATGGCGCCTCGCTGCGCTTTGGCCACGACACGGCACTCTACCGCCTGCTCACGCTGCTGCAGCTGCAGCTTCCAGGCAAAAGCATGTCGGCATTTCTGTGTATGGGTGCCAACCTGCAGCTCGTCTTTGCATGCAATGCCGAAGGAACGGTGCTCGTACAGTTCGTCCTGAACGAAAAGACCGCCAAGTTGGCCATTCCATCACGTTACGGCGACTGCTACGAATGGAGCAGCGTGAAGGCATACATGCACGACCGCATACACCGCCTGGAGCACCTGCGCCAGCTGTCGGCTCTGAACACGATGGTGGGTACAGCGCCTGCCAACACCCGCACGGCCGGTCTCTTCGGCAAGGGATCGGAGGAGCACGGACAGACACTGCCCGCCGTGTTGGTGCCTAACGGCCAGACGTTCTGGACACCACAGACAAGCGACACGGAGAAGAAATGCGTCGCACCGTTCTACTATACCGACTCGCTGTTGCAGGGCTTTCGTGCCAGTCATTGGCTGGTGGGCGGCTGCACACAGGACTACGGATCGTTCACGGTGGCGGCGCTAAGCGGAAAGCTACGTCTGAAGCCCGAGGAACGAGCCACACGCTTCAGCCACAACCACGAGACGTCGCACCCCTATTACTATGCCGTCGACCTGCCCGACGAGCAGCTGCGTGCTGAGCTGACGGGTCTGAGTCATGCCGCTGCACTACGCATCACGCCTGCTGCCGACTGTCGCGTGCATCTCGTCATCAACCACAACAGCGACGAGGGTGAAGGGGCGGTCTTCGTCGACTCTATTAATAAAGTGGTGTACCTGCAGAACCCCGTGCACCGCATCTATCAGGGATGGGGCGAACGGGCAGGCTTCAGCGGCCATCTGGTGCTGACCTACACCGATGAAATCGATAGTTTCTGCGAATTTGACCAAGGTGTGGCCCTGACGTTCAAGGGGCGCCGTGGCGTGCCGATGACGTTTCAGATGGCTACCTCGTTCACTTCGCGCGAGGGTGCATTCAGAAACCTATCTGCCGAGGCGACCGACTTTGAGACGATGATGCAGCGGAACATCGATGCCTGGACGGCTCGTCTGCACACCATCGACGTGGTCGATGCCGACACCGCTCGCGTCGACCAGTTCTATGGTGCCCTCTATCGTGCGTCGTTCCTGCCTCGCGAGATGAGCGATGTCGACGGTAGCCGTCCGCGCTTCGCCGACGGCACCATCGTCAGCGGCGCAACGCCCCAACGCAGATCATACGGCGATTTCTCCATGTGGGATACCTATCGTGCCCTCCATCCGCTCTACAACATCATTGCGCCTGCCGAGTCGGCCGACATGATGCAGTCGCTCGTCGACATGTACGACGAAGGCGGCTGGCTGCCCATCTTCCCCTGTTGGAACAGCTATACCGCTGCCATGATTGGCGACCACTGCAGCTCGGTGCTGGCCGATGCCTATGTGAAAGGCATCCGTGGCTTCGATGCCCAGAAGGCGTATGAGGGCATGCTGAAAAACGCAACGGAGTCGCCCCAGACGCTTGAGGAATATAAGAACGGCATGGGGCGACGCGCCCTGAAATCGTATTTACAGTACGGCTATATACCTTTGGAAGACAGCGTGATGGAAGCCTTCCACACGAAGGAGCAGACCTCGCGCACCCTGGAATATGCCTACGACGATTTCTGCGTGGCGCAGATGGCCCGCGCCCTGGGCCACGATGACGACTACAGACGGCTGATGGCCCGAGCGGACAACTGGCGCAACGTCGTCAATCCCCGTACGGGCTATGCCGATGGGCGCCATGCCGACGGACGATGGGAGCAGAACACCGACGTGGTGCACCGCAAGCCCTACATCACCGAGGGCGCCACCTGTCACTATACCTGGTATGTTCCCCACAAAATGACCGATTTCATCGAGTATCTCGGTGGCCGCGAAGCCTTCACCGTCAAGCTCGACTCCATGTTCACCGAGGGTCGCTACTGGCACGGCAACGAGCCCTGCCATCAGGTGGCGTGGCTCTTCAGCATGGCTGGTCACCCCGAGAAGACGCGCCACTGGGTGCGCCATATCCTTGAGACGGAGTACAACGACACGCCTGGCGGCCTCTCTGGCAACGACGATGCAGGCCAGATGTCGGCCTGGCAGGTCTTCGCCATGATGGGGTTCTACCCCGTCTGTCCTGCCACCACCCGCTATGAGCTGGCCTCACCCGTCTTCTCAAAGATAGTCATCAACCGCCCCGGCGGCCATCCCTTCACCATCGAGAGCACAGGCGCCGAGCAGGTACGTACCATCCTTTTGAACGGCCAGCCTATTGGTCGCTCCTATCTCAATCACGCCGACATCACGGGTGGCGGCACCCTGCATTTTTCCGACCAATGACGTGTGATGAACAGAACAGCATAACTCTGCCCAAGCCATGAAGAGAAGACATCTTTTAGCAATCATGCTTTCGACAGCCGTGAGCCTTGTGCTTTCGACGGCCGTCTATGCGCAGCAGATGCGGCTGTTGGCTCACTACGACGAGACCAACGGGCCGCTCGAAGGACATGCCACACAGATACTACAGGATGCGAAAGGCATGCTCTGGATAGCAACATGGAACGGGCTATGCCGCTTCGATGGCTATGAGTTTGTGCAGATGAAGCCGCAGGCGGGCGACGGCTGCTCGATGCAGACAGATCGTCTGCGTAAGATATGGCTGGCTGCCGATGGTGACATTTTCTGTCAGACCGATGACGGCACGTATCGTTTCGATACCGACACCTACCATTTCCGAGACTTGGCTGATGAAACGGAGCAAGAAGAGGCCGACTCGATGTATCAATATGGTGAGAACCGAGGACGATCTATTGGCAAAACCATCGAATTCATCGACCGTCAGGGACTGCGCTGGCTGCTCAACGACAATGGCCTCTTCTGCTACAGCTTAACAGACGCACCAGGAACGATGCTATCGCAGGAACAAACAGCGCAGGTGCGCTGTATGGTGAAAGACAGCAAGGGGCGACTATGGGTGACTACCCGCGAGGATGGCACCGTAAGGTTATTCGATGAACACGAGCACCTGCTGGGCTATCTGGGGCACGACGGTCGGTTGAGCGCTCACTACCAGTCATTTGGCAATGCAGTTTACAGTATTTGCGAGACCCGCAACGGCGACATCTGGCTTGGCTGCAAACCCAGCGAACTACACCGTCTGCGCGAGACGAATGACCAGCATTTCGCCATAGACCATCTTCCTACAGCGGGCGAGGGTGTGTACAGTTTGGCTGAAGACCATTATGGTCGCCTATGGATAGGCACATTAGGCGCTGGCATTGGATGCATCGAAACGCCTGCGGCCAGCAGTCCCATACTGACGATGAAACCTGCTAACTACCCTAACGACGTCTGCCAGCGCGTCAGACAAGTATTCTTCTCTGCCAGCGGCACGCTCTTAGTCGCCACCACCGAGGGACTGCTGATAGGAGAAATAGGCAGGAGTCTGAAAAACGGCCGATTCCATCGACACAAAAAAGACTTTTTCCGACCAAATAGCCTCAGTTGTAACGCCACGATGAACATCGTGGAGACTCCTGACGGGCGATTGTTCGTGAGCACCGAGACGGGTGGTTTTTGCGAAATCCTCTCAACAGACCTGATGGCCGACACACTAAGCTTCCGACACTATGACTACCACGGAGGGCAATTGCCGTCGGACATGACTATCAGCGTGAACTATCGTAACGGGCAGCTCGTCATCGTAGGTAACACCCAGCTCACTCTGTACGACCTGCAGAGGGAGACCTCCGAATATTTTGACCATCATTTCTTCCAACGTACTCTCCACTTTAGCGAAGCCTACCCGTTGTTCATCGACGATAACCATTGCTACTTCGGTACGCATGATGGTGCCATCCGGTTGGAGTCAACCCAGTTGCATAAGAGTGGCTACCAGCCTAAGCTTGTGCTGACAGGCATTGCCATTCAGCGCGGTGCGCTCAATCTGGCTGTAGACAGGCTCGACACACTGCAGCTTAGTCCTTCAGAACGCTCGCTCACCATCCATTTTGCAGCCCTCGACTATGCCGATCCGAAAGCAGTACAATATCAGTTCCGCATGGGCACCGACACCGCATCGTGGAACCATATCGGCCACGACCACTCTGTCACCCTGCTCGATCTGAAGCCAGGCACCTACCAGCTGTACCTGCGCTCGACCAACGCCGACGGACAGTGGGTGGACAACACGCGCTCGTTGACCATCATCGCCTTGCCCACATTCTGGGAAACGCCATGGGCTACACTGCTCATCATTGCCATTATCGTAGCGATTGCTGCCATCGTTATATACACCTTATTATATATAAGGCGCATTAAACACCAGCGGCAAGAGACGCTCGAAGCCTATCTGGCACTCCTCGAAAAAGGACAGACGCAGGATAGTGCGGGGCAGACAGTCGCCGACGATACCGTCCAGTCGGCATCGGCCGTTAGCACCGACGACCCGTTTCTACAGAAAGTACTGGCTTTTGTAGAACAAAACCTTGGCAACAGCGATGCAGACGTAGGTCATATGGCTGACGCATGTGCTGTAAGCCGCTCTGTGCTTCAGCGCCGCATGAAGCAACTCATGGGCGTCTCGCCTGCTGATTTCCTACGAGAGGCGCGCCTGAAGCGTGCCTGTCAGTTGCTGAAGAATAGCCATACGGGCGTCTCCGATGTCGCCTACCAGTGCGGCTTCAGCGACCCGAAGTACTTCAGCCGCTGCTTCCGTCAGTCGGTAGGCATGTCGCCTTCAGAATATAAAAATCAGCCTTCATAGGCATCTTGACGCAAAAATCCCCCCGAAAAACGCGTTTTTCACCCGTTTCATCATCTTTTTTGTCCTATCTTTGCAGCCGAATCAAGCTACTAACAAAGATATGACAAAGAAAATCTCTACTCTTTTCCTCGCTGCGCTCATGGCTGGTGGCCTGAGCATGCAGGCACAGAAAGTGCACACACTGGGCGACTCGACGATGGCGCCCTACGAAGAGAACCAGACCGTCACTCGTGGCTGGGGCATGTACTTTGGTCAGTTTCTCACCAATGGCTGGACCAGCATCAACTATGCCAAGGGTGGCCGCGACAGCTACGGCGGCTACGAAGAACTGTGGCAGACAGCGAAAAAGCAGGTGCAGGCCGGCGACTACGTCATCATCTCCTTTGCCCACAACGACGAGAAGAACGGCGGCATGGACGGCCGACAGCTGAAAGCCTACTACGAGCGTATCGGCGACCAGACGAAAGCGGCTGCTGTAGACTTGCGCGGCTCTATTCCCTCCACCACTTATAAAGAGAACCTGGCCAAGATTGTCGATGAAGCTGAGGCTGTTGGTGCTCACCCCATCCTTGTTGGTGCGGTCTGCCGCAGCTATTTTTCCGGCGGAAAGATTCGCCGTAACGGTCGTCACGACCTGGGCGACTCGTTCTCCGTGCTCACCGATAACGGTCCCACTACCGGCAACAAGGTGGCTGCAGACGACCATCTGATGGACTACACCTACCACATGCAGCAGCTGGCTAAGGAGAAGAACGTGCCGTTCATCGACCTGACCACTGCTACTGCTGAGCTCTATGAGAGCTATGGCGATACAAAGTGCCACGACCTGCTGTTCGACGGCGAGGGATCCACCCACTTTAATACCACAGGCGCACTGCTCGTGGCCCGCACCTGTGCTCAGCTGATGAAGGAGCAGGGCATCTTGGCAGACAACATCAATATTCCTGTTGACCTGTCGGTGACACCTCTCGACGGCAACTTTGGCGAAGCCTATATGGGTCAAACGCTGAGCAAGGAGTTTACCCTGAGTGGCTTCGGGCTGCAACCTGAGAGCGGCACCGTGAGCATCAGTGCCACCGACGGCATCACACTCTCTACCGACAATATCAACTGGCAGAGCAACCTCAGTGTCAGCTATCAGGCCTCTACGCTCATCCAGACCTTCTACGCCCAGGTGACGCTCACCGAGAATGGGCCAATGGAAGGAAAAATCACCATTTCATCGGGCGAGAAGAGTCTTGAGATACCTGTCACGGCCACAGCTGTCGTACTGGAAGGCGGCACCGAGGTGACAGCCTATTGGCGTTTGGAGAAAGACGATAGCTACACGCTTGAAGGACCAGCCACCGTTGTTCCAGAATCGTGGACAGGCATGTACGTACAGCGTTACTCCAATCCGAACGCGAAGACCGTATGGCCCGACTGGACGGGCTATGATGCCAGTCGAAAGACACAGCGCAACCTGCTCACGGGCGACAACTGGCCTGCCGACGAGATTGACGACAACCCCGAACGCTACATAGAGTGGGGCATCAAGCCTGCTACGGGCATGAAGCTCGACATCGACCAGATATCGCTTTTCGTTGCTGGTTGTGGCGGCAACGGCATGTGCTGCCACGTCTACTATTCGACCGACAACTTCGAGACCCGCACCACTATCTTCGAGATGAAGAAGATGCCTGCCAACAACCCACAGTGGGTCGAGGCAAAGCCCGTGCTCACTGTGAACGAAGGTCAGCAACTGCTGGTGCGTGTCTATCCTTGGTACAACGGTGCTGCCTCGGGCAAGACTATCTGCTTGAGTGACCTGCGCATCCACGGCATGGCCAGCGAGGCTGTGACCGACGGAGTCCAGTCTGTTGCTGTACCGCAGCAACAGACAGCAGAAACGATCTACGACCTGCTTGGCCGCCGCTACACTTCTGCACACAAGGGCCTGAGCCTTATGCGCCAGGCAGACGGTACTATCAAGAAAGTGATCCTTTAAAAACAAGATGAGAACAATACTCTGCATCCTGCTGTTTCTGCTTGGCCTCAATAGCCAAGCAGAAAACTATCCCTATCGCAGCGACTATCTGTGGGTCACTGTGCCCGACCATGCTGACTGGAACTACGCTTTAGGCGAACATGCCAAGGTGGAGATACAGTTCTATAAATATGGTATGGCGCGCGATGGTGAGGTGAGCTATGAGATAGGCGACGACATGCTTGCTGCCGACAAGCAGGGTACCATCAACCTCAAGGGTGGACGCGCCACCATCGACATGGGGACGCGCCGCACCCCAGGGTTTCGCGACCTGCGGCTGCACGTCAACATCGATGGCAAGAAGTACGACCATCACGTCAAGGTGGGCTTTGCCGTCGACCACATCAAGCCTTACACGCAAGAGCCTAAAGACTTCGTCAGCTTCTGGGAGAGCAACAAGCAAAAGGCCGCACGCTTTCCACTGACCTACACCAAGGAGTTGGCACCCGAGTACTGTACCGACAAAATTGTGTGCTACCTGGTACGGCTGCAGCTCGACAACAAGGGTAAATGCATCTATGCCTATCTCACCATGCCCCGCGATGCTCAGGAGAAGTCATGCCCCGTGGTGCTTTGTCCGCCAGGAGCCGGTGTGAAGACCATTAAAGAGCCACTGCGCCACAAATACTATGCCGAGAATGGCTTCATCCGACTGGAGATGGAGATACACGGACTGAACCCCACGCTCAGCGACGAGCAGTTCAGGGAAATCAGCAATGCCCTTAATTATGGCGAGAACGGCTACCTGTGCAATGGGCTCGACGATCGCGACAACTACTACATGAAGCATGTCTATCTGGCCTGTGTGCGCTGCATCGACCTGCTGACGTCGCTGCCCGAATGGGACGGTCGCAATGTCGCCGTGCAGGGTGGCAGTCAGGGCGGTGCCCTGGCCATTGTGACAGCAGCCCTCGACGAGCGTGTGGACCTTTGCGTAGCCAACCATCCGGCTCTCGCTGACATGGCGGCCTACGTTGAGAAAGGCCGCACAGGTGGCTATCCGCATTTCAATCGGATGAACAACATGCTCACCGACGAGAAAATCCGTATGATGGCCTACTACGACGTGGTGAACTTCGCACGTCACGTCAAAGCCCGCACTTTCCTGACTTGGGGCTATAACGACGTGACCTGTCCGCCAACCACCAGCTATGCCGTTTGGAACACGCTTGCCTGTGAAAAGGAGCCGCTCATCACACCCATCAACGAGCACTGGACGAGCGATGCCACCGACTACGCCCAGATGGAGTGGATCAAGCGACACTTGAAATAAGCTGAAATATTTTTTTACAATAACTCTAACCAAACAACTTTATGAAAAAACAATCTTTATTTTGCGTGATTCTGCTTGCGCTGCTCACAGGATGGTTGCCGATGAAGGCCGACCCCGTGCAGCTGGCAAGCTGGACGTTCGAAGCGGGCTACACCGTGGAGGGCAACGTCTACACACCGAACACCGAGGCTTGGGCCGAGGTGAGTGCGCAGTGGTTCAATGCTGGACAGCCGCAGATTGTGGCCGACGAGGCTATTGGCACTGCCAGTGACTATGTGATAACGGGCAAGACCAGCCGTTACTGGCAGCTCTGCTCGGGCTGGAACAACCATGTGTTCCGTGTGGTCAACGACACTGAGGCCAATAACCTCTCCACCTGGACCGACGGTTCGCAGCACAACAACTACTACGAGGTGCAGTTCCCCACGAAGGGCTACAAGGACATCACCATCGAGCTGGCCTGTGCCTATGGCGGCAATGCTGAGGCCACGATGAAGGCTGTGGTGAGTACCGACGGCGGTCAGACCTGGAGTGAGTGCGGCGAATATACCAGCGCCAGCACATGGTGGACCTACAACGCCGGCACCATCAGCGTGCCTGCCGTGAACAAGGAGAAAGCCATCGTGCGCTTCATTTACGGCAATGGCTTCTCATCCAACTGGAACCTGGACTACCTCACCATCAAGGGCGAGGAGTATGTGGCCAATCCTAATGCCATCACTCTGCCCGACGACGAGCCTCTTGACCTTTCGAAGGCCACGTTGGTGAACGGAGTCATCAAGAGTGAAGGCGTGGACGACCCACAGTTCGACTCATTCCGCAATCCTGGCTCGGCTACGTTTGCGCTAAACAACACGAAGGAAGGTGCTGTCTACCAGATTTCGCTTGGCGCTGCTACGGCCAATGCCGGCAACACCCTGCGTCTGGTCATCACCGACGATGCCACTGGGAAGACCGATCTTGACAAGACCATCAGCGTAGAGGCCAACGGCTGGCAGAATTTCAAGACCTACACCGTGACCACGGGTCAGATGGCTGCTGGCGACAAGACCTTTGTCGTAAACTTCCTGAGTGGTGGTGGCTATACTTCGAATGTGAACAATATCACGTTCAACGAGCTCGAGGTGGGCGACCTCTGCCTGCTGACCACCGACGTACAGCCTGCAGGTGCTGGTCAGGTGACAGCTGCCAGCACGTTGTTTGCCCCTGGTGCCGAGGTGACCGTCACCGCTACGGCCAATAAAGGCTACGAGTTCAGCTGCTGGCAGGATGCCAACGGCAACACGCTCTCGACAGAGAATCCCTACACCTTTACTATTAATGAGAACACCACCGTCACAGCTCTGTTCAGCGAGGTGGAGGTGGTAAACGTCATTCCCACTACCGAAGAGAACCCGTGGGTGATGGAGAATGGTGAGCTGCACGGCAGCCGTGCCTCGTTTGGCAGCGACCACCATATTGACTGGATGAACAATGGCGACTATGCCATCTACAAGCTCGACAACCAGATGAATGCCTCCTACTACGACGTGACCTTCACTGCTGGCACGCAGCAGTCGAACGTCAGCTTGAACTTCAACATCAAAGATGCTGAGGGCAAGGAAGTATGCAACGAAACAGTCGACATTGAGAACAACGGTAACTGGGACTCGGCTTCGAAGAGCTATGCTTTCCGTACGGATGAGATGCTGAAGGGTCGCTACACGCTGACCATCACCTTCAACTCAGTAGGCGGCAACGGCACAACGGCCAACATCAACAATTTCGTCTTTACGGGTAAGGAGAAGTTCGTGGCTGAGACGCTCGACGGTGAGGCTGCTACCATCACCTTCCCCTTCAATCAGGGTACTGAGGGACAGGTTGCCACCTTCGATGAGAGCATCGCCCGCTTCTTCAAGACCAGCTATGTGGAGCATGGCGACAACGTGGCTCTGAAGGATGTGAACAGCGGTCAGACCCGCTTCCAGCCCAGCATCAGCAATGAGGGCTCGGCCAACGACGGCAACCGCATTGACTTCATGGTTATCCCTGTGGCTGGCATGAAGTTCGTGCCCACGAACGTGAAGTTCAACACCACCCGCTTCGGCACCGACGGCGGTAAGGTCGACGTCAGCTGGATCAACAGCGACGGCACCACGACTGCTATCGCTACGGCCGTGATTCCTGCCCGCAACAACGCTACACCGAACGTGACCAACTTCGACCAGGCCGTGACCAACGCCAAGGAGAGCGACGGCCTCTGCGGTCTGCGCCTGAACCTCTACAGCCTGGGCAACACCAAGCAGGTGGGCTTCTCTGACATCGTCATCGAGGGTACGCTCTCTGGCACAACGCAAGACGTGGCCCACTACACGCTCGCGGTGAAGCTCGATCCCGAGAACGCCGGCAAGCTGACCGTGACGCCCAATGCCGAGAGCTTCGACGAGGGCGACGAGGTGACCATCTCTGTGGCCGAGAACTTCGGCTTCCACTTCGCTGCATGGGTTGACGCCGAGGGCAACAAGGTGTCGACGGAGAATCCATACACCTTCAACATCAATGCCGACACCGACCTGACGGCAACGTTCACGCAGAAGAACACCTACGCCCTGAACGTGGCGCTGACCGAGGGTGCCCGCGACAACTTGGTGCAGATACAGCCCGCCGGCACGCTGATTGACGGCAAGCGTATGTACGAAGAGGGTGACGACGTGAAGCTGACCGCCCTGTCGAACAAGGTGCTGACATTCATCGGCTGGGAAGACAACACCACCGACGCTGAGCGCACCATCCGTATGGATGCCGACAAGAGCGTGACGGCCAACTTCTCGGCCGACGACTACATCGTAGGCTGGGACTTCTACTACGACTCGCCCAACCAGGAGCGTGCCGCCGACTACAAGAGCGACTCGGAGAACGCTGGTCTGCTGTCGCTGCACAACGCTGAGGGTACCACGTCGTCGTGGCTGACCCGTGGCATCGGCAACGGACAGGAGAACGGACGCTATGCCGCTCGTGTATGGAAGCTTCGCTCGCAGCAGCTCTACTTCGAGATTTCGTTCTCGACCAAAGGCTACAAGAACGTGAAGGTGACCAGCTCGCTGGGCTGCAGCTACAACACCTACAGCGTGAACAACCTGCAGTACTCTGTCGACGGTAAGGAATACAAGACCGTGGCTACGTTCAACATCACTGGCTCGGGCTGGTTCGACAAGGCCGACGTGGCTCTGGGCAGCGATGCCGACGAGCAGGACCGCGTCTACGTGCGCTGGATGCCTGACTTCAATGCAGAGCTTGTGGGCAATGCCACCGACTATGACGGACTGGCTATCAGCGACATCTTCGTCACTGCCGATGCCGGCACGCTGGCCGAGGAAGAGGCTGTGCTCGTGAGCAGCAATCCTGAGAACGGTGCCCAGGGCGTCAGCGCCAACGGCTCCATCATCCTGACCTTCGACAAGAAGATCAAGGCCGGCCGTGGCGTGGCTACATTAGCTGGTGAAGAGATCGCTCCGATCATCTCGGGCAAGAGCGCCGTATTCAAGTACAGCGGTCTGAAGTATGGCACCGACTATACCTTCGCGATGCCTGCTGGCGTGCTCGTCAGTCGCAGTGGCAACCCCGTTGCTGCCGCCACCATCCAGTTCACCACGATGGAGCGCCAGCAGCCCGAGGCCCGTCTCTACGACGCGGTGGTGGCTCAGGACGGCTCGGGCGACTACAAGACCGTACAGGAAGCCATCGATGCAGCTCCCGCCGGACGCGCCCTGCCGTGGCTCATCTTCATCAAGAACGGTGAGTACAAGGAACATGTCGACGTGCCCGCTACGAAGCCCTATCTGCACTTCATCGGTCAGACCCGCGACGGCGTGGTCATCAAGGACGACCGCCTCAGCGGTGGCGACAATGCCGTACACGTCAGCGTAGGTGCTACTGTGGTGGTCAATGCCAACAACACCTTCTTCGAGAACCTGACGATGGAGAACATCTGGGGTCATGAGAAACAGGCAGGCCCGCAGGCACTGGCTCTGAACACCGGCGGCGACCGCATCGCCTTGAACGGCGTGCGCCTGCTGTCTTATCAGGACACATGGATTACGACTTCGACCTCTAACAACCGCCACTACATCAAGAACTCGCTCATAGAGGGTGCCGTAGACTTCATCTACAACAGCGGCAACGTCTATCTCGATGGCGATACGCTCGAGATCAACCGTCCCAGCGGCGGCTTCATCGTAGCTCCGAGCCACGGGGCCGACGCGAAGTGGGGCTATGTCTTCATGAACAACGTGCTGCGTCCTGTGAAGGGCATGAACGTCACCGACATCTGGCTGGGCCGCCCCTGGCACAACCAGCCGAAGACCGTCTTCATCAACCTGCAGACCTACATCAACATTCCGGCTGCTGGCTGGTACGAGACGATGGGCGGTCTGCCTGCTCTGTGGGCCGACTACAACACGGTAGATGCCGATGGCAACCCCGTCGACCTGTCGCAGCGTCGCGATACCTACTACTATACCGACAGTGAGGGCAACAAGGTCTACGGCAAGGCCAAGAACTACCTGACGCCCGAGGAGGCTGCCGAGTACACGCTGAAGAACGTCGTGGGTGGCGACGACAACTGGCAGCCCGACCTGCTGACCGAGGCTTGCGAGGCTCCCGCCGTGACCATCGCCGACGGCGTGCTGCAGTGGCAGGGCGTGCCTTACGCCATCTGCTACGTGGTGACGAAGGGCAACGAGGTCGTGGGCTTCACCACCGACTGCACGTACGAGGCTGAGGCTGGCGCCGACTATAAGGTACAGGCCGTCAACGAGTTCGGCGGACTGAGCCAGTACGGCGTGCCTGGCACGTCGGTAGGCATCGTCGATGTGAAGCAGCCGACGGCGGCCGACGCCATCTACACCCTCGACGGCAAGCGTGTGGCCACCGCCCAGCGCGGCATCAACCTGGTGCGCCAGGCCGACGGCACAGTCGTCAAGACGGTAGTGAAATAAGCTGGCAAGGAGAAAGCAATCCCTCTATAAACGAGAGGGATTGCCCCAAAAAGTGAACCCCAGAGGTTAGAAGGACTACCTCTGGGGTTCATTTTAGTACTTTGAAATCGGTATACTGCCTATATACCGATGGTATACTGCCTATATACCAGTGGTATACTGCCTATATACCGATGGTATATCGCCTATATACCAAATTCGGGGTGTCTTCTCGCATTTCCTTTATTACTTAGGTGTGGTTCCTACTTATTGACCTTGTAGAGGCGGAAGCTCATGGCGGGCAGCTCGTCGTTGAGCACGGTGTTCTTTTTTCCAGCCTCACACTGCAGCGAACCAGCCACTGGAACGATGAGATCGGGCTGGTCGAGCGTGTTCTCGTCGTCCATGCCGTCGTGGCTGAGCGTCAGCGTCTGGGCGGTGCGCTCGCCCTTCATGCCCAGCAGGTTGAGGGTGACGGGCTGGGGCGTCGTCGAGGTGTTGACAATCTTTATGATGACCTCGCCGGAGGGCTTGTCGAAGACTGCCGATGCCGACAGGCCGTCCTGGCCTTCAACGTTGGCCACGGGCTTCTGGTCCATGGTCAGCGAGAGCACGTTGGTGCCCTTGTTGGTGGCGAACATCTGCTGCACGTAGTAGCTCACCGAGCGGAACGAGCGCAGGTTGTCGTACCAGATGAGGTCGGGGCGCCACTGCCAGCCCTCTACATGGGCAAACAGCGGAGCGTAGGCGGTCATATAGACCACGTCGGCATTGCGCTCCATGCCCGT
>ODAI014205031.1_pt1 | contig 16529 bp, 11 predicted proteins | sample 1539321 | NCBI WGS metagenome assembly ODAI01 (sample SAMN02144231, study PRJEB22623) | gut metagenome | biome: sheep rumen | host: Ovis aries | place: New Zealand | reverse complement strand
TTTTATTCAAGTTTAGCTTGTAGTTAAATTGTAGTTAAAATGGAGTTATATAGGAAGTTAAAAAGACGTTTGATTGTTCGCGGATTATCTTGTAAAACCACTTTGCGATGGACATTCGTCTTTTTTACTCCACTTTAACTACTCTTTAACTCCTTTTTAACTCCTTGCAAGCAAAGCGTCAGCTGAACTTGCGAAACTTGAATTTTTTAGTTATCGCAAGTGGATTCGGAATTCTGCATTTTGAATTTTGAATTTTGCATTTTTAATTTCCCCCGTGTTTCCTTACCATTCTGACGCTGAGGAAACAAGCTTCTGGTTCCATGCTGTTGCGAGTCATCTCATCGTGAGAGTAGAATATCTTGCGATAGAAATAGTATTCGCCGGTCTTGCTCTCGTCCTTGCTTGATGTCCAGAAGAAAGCCCATGCTCCGAGAAAACGGTCATTGTGTGTAGATGAACTTACGTTCTTGTTCCTGTAACCAGCATAAAGAAGGTTGAAGTCTGACAACTGATAAGCATGTGTTGCTTCAAGCATAGTCCACTCCTCATCGGTAGGAACACGCCATCCTTCAGGAACGGCTTTTTGTGCACCACTATATGTATAGTGATATCCTATCTGACTGAGCAGGTTATAGTCATACTTATCTGTTTCTGCAAGTTCGCTTGGTTTGTACTTGATACAAAGATCCTCATTGCCGAGGTCGTATGCAAGGTTCTCTACCGACCAGTCAAGTCCCCCGTATGTCACATAATGGTATGTCTTATTGTCACGTGCATCCACAAACGTACCTGTTGCTTCTGGCTGTTGTGGGGCTATGTCGTCATCCTTGGAACAACCTGTGAACAATGCGGCTGTAAGTGTTATGATGAAGTATATCTTTTTCATTCCTTGTATCCTAATGAAGTTAATATATTGTATGCAATCTCATACTTCTTGATGACAAGTGGATAGTCTGCATATTTAGCCATTACGGTTTCTCTTGTGTTAGCAGCAATCATTCGTGCATAAGCCTGAATGTCCAAGTCCTGTGAAGGGTAGAGACCATTGGCTTCCGATTTGAAATCGTCCTGTCCTCTACAGATGAAACCTGCCTTTGCGAGCATATCCGTATTCTCTGCATTGGTCTCTGGTGCTGTGAAGGTACCGCCATAGTATGCGCTACTTACGTTTGTGAACTCCTTGAATGATGCAGTATTGTCAGAAGCAAGTTTACCGATGATGGCATTCATTATCTGACGGGTATATTGCACCTTCTGTGACTCTGATAGTTTGGGAAGAACACTCGTTGCAATGGCTATTGTCCTCTGTCCTGCCACGGCATAAGGAGAGCTTATGCTTCCTATGTAATCCCTTGTTATCTTGTCTGCAAGGAACCAAGAGAAAGGTTTCAACTTGCCTGTAAGGTGAGGAAGAATGTAACTTTCCAGATACTCTATTGCCTGTCGCTTCCTCTCAATGGTTGGAATGAGGGTGTATGAGTACTTGTTGTTTGATGTGTGCGATGCTCCTATCTCGTATGTGATGTCAATAAGCTCAGTAAAATATTGCATATTGCCATTCACATCGCGTCCTAATGCTATATGCTGGAGTGTGTCGTTGAACAGTAGATATGAACCATGTTCAGTATTGAACGAACGTCTCATTTCTGCTTCCTCCGAATGGTCATCGGCAGCAGGAACAAAAGGCGTTGTCACGTCCTTGTAATCTGCGTCAAGCGCCTTCTCTGAACACGATTGAAGTCCTAAGACAACTGTTAATATGATGAATATCTGTTTCATTGCTGTTACTATTAAAGTTCTACAGTCGTGTACTCTCTCCATGGTCGGATATTGTCCTCCATACCTGTGTTGAACTGGATTACCTCACGAGGCAATGGTAAGGTATAGGCGTCATCATACTCTTTCAGGATGAATCTGTGACGTTCAACTGCCTTTGAACTTGAATGGTCTGAATAGTATGTCCATTCGTGAACTATCTGCTTGCTCTCTGGCTGGACGTTACATACTGAATAGCGACGAAGGTCAAACCAGCGATGTCCCTCAAAGGCAAGTTCCATCATTCGTTCACGACGGATGGCTGTAATCAGGTTACCACCATTCACGTTTATGTTCGGATTGGTGTCTGAACTGATTCTGTTTGCTCTCAATGTGTTGATTGCATCAATGGCTTCCGACTCATTGCCCATATATGCCTGTGCCTCAGCATAGTTGAGATATGCTTCTGCTGAGCGGAATAGGAATATATCAGACACTTCCTGTTGTTCCTTGTTCCATATATATCTGTCATAATAGTAGTAGTTTGAGGAAGATATTGTACTTTGCATTGCTCCCTCTGGCAATTTGACAAGTCCTGTGAATGTGTCCCTGTGCCAGTACCATAGCTTCTTACGCATATCATTGGCTGAGTATGAATTGTAGAGGGTACTGCTTACGGTAAACGCATGAGCACTATTACAGAACATACCGTATATTGTGTTACCACCCATGGAGAAGATGTTCTCCACATTATTCTTGACAGAGAACTTGCCTGACTCTGTATTAAGGTTCATAAGTCCTGGGTGCTCTTTCATCACCTTTTTGGCATATTCCGAAGCCTTTGCCCAGTTTTGCATATAGAGATATACACGGCTCTGGAGGAGGTGACATGCTGTAGAGTCTGCACGATAGATAGATTTCTTTTCCTTCTTGTAGGCGCAAAGATTCTTTTCTGCCTCTGCAAGGTCGGAAAGAACCAACTGATAAACCTCTTCAACTGTCTGTCTTGAGAACTTTGTGTCTTCTACAACACTACTTGTCTTGATAGGCACACACAAGTCTGTTGCACTTGTGGCTGGATTATATGGCTTTGCATATACGTTAGCCAGCCAGAAGTAGTAATAGGCACGAAGAAAGTGGGCTTCACCCTTCACCTTGCTGACTCCTTGTCGCTCCTCATCAGATTTGCATGGGACGGTCTCAACACTTGCAAGGATATTATTTGCAATGTTTATCTTCTTGTATATCGTTGTCCATGTCTCATTCTCTGTATAGTAGTCAGTATAGCTTTCGTTCTGTCCCACTCTCTGTTGCCAAGTGAAATAACCGAAAGTCTTCTCACGACCATCACCATTAAGCAAGAACGAACTAATCTGGCTCTCGTCCATCTCGTCGCCCAAAAGACTGATAAACGAACCTGTACTTTCTACAAAGCTCTGTTCATTATAAGTTGTCACGGGAAGGTAACAGTCACCAATGAGCAACTCGTCAAGGTCTTTCCATGAACGAACATAGTCCTTGTCCTGCGAATATTCCTCAAGGAAATCGCTACATGACATAAGTAATGCTATTGAAAGGAGGTATATTATTCTTTTTATCATATTGTCTTATTCCTTTTAGAATTCCACGTTAAGTCCAAATGTGTATGTAGGACAATCGCTTAATTGTATCTCCGTGAATCCTCCCTGAGTAGGAGTCTGTCCCTTGAGACGACTGTCACACCATGTGTGAAGATTTGATGCCGATAGTGTGAGTGCAAGTCTGCCAAGTCCCCAGGTCTTAATCATCTTCTTGTCAAACTCGTATGTGAGCGAGATGTTCTGAAGTTTCACGTAATCGGCACTTACCACACGGGCTGTAGAATAGTCGTACATTGTCCATGCGTTATTTGAGAACTTAGCACCTGTGAATGATTGATCGTCTGACCAGTGTGATATGTACTGATAGTATGCAGGATTACCTGTTCCGATTATGGCAGGAATGTCTGTAGTGACTTCGTCACCTGGCTTCATCCATCTGTTGAGAAGGTCACGGTTTACGTTTGCCTCACTTGAGTACGAACTGCCCATACCGTCAAAGAGACGGAACAGACGTGTGCTTGCTCCGAATGCGTAAGTGAGATTCACTCCCAATCGCCATTGCCTGTAGGTGAATGTGTTGAAGAGGCTTCCAGTAAGGTCTGCCTCACGCTTTCCTGAAGGTACGAGTACCTTGGTGTAGGCATCATAGTTGCTCAGGTTCTTCAACTCACTCTGTCTGTCTTCCCAATCCTCAAACACTGGACCTCCATCTACGGAACTCAGACCTACAAACTGGTAGCTGTAGAATGTTCCTACAGGTTGTCCCTCTACGATGGCTGTACCATTGAGGAAGTCGGTAAGTTCATAAGTCTCACCGCCCGGAGTGGTAGTGACCTTGTTGTATATCTTTGAGAGACTACCAGATGTAATCCAGTAGAAATTCTTTATCTTGACAGGAGTAGCACTTATGTTGACATTGAATCCCTTGTTGATGATTGTACCAGAGTTGACAACGTATGAGTTGTAACCATTCACATCACTAATCTTCTTTGAAAGGAAAGCGTCTGTTGTGCGCTTGTGGTAGAACTCCACACCAAGCTGCAATCTGCCAGAGAGGAAGCTTGACTCTACACCCATGTTGAATGAGTGTGTCTTTTCCCACCTGAGGTCTGGATTGGCAAAGTAAGCTGCCGTTGATACCATCTCCTCATAGTATGGATTCATGCTTCCCTTCTTGATTACCATTACTGGTGTCTGGTCATCAAGCATATTTCCCTGTTCTCCGTAGCTTGCCTTGAATGTGAGGAAGTCGAGCCAGTCCTCATGTATCTTGGCGATATCTACTATATTGGCATTGCCTGATACGGACCATATAGGGAGAATCTTCTCGTTGCTTCGGCTTCCGAACTTGTTTGAACCGTCATAACGTGTGTTAGCATTCAACGTGAAGAGCTCCTTGAATGTGTATGAGAGTGTGGCATAAGCCGAAAGGAGATTGGTCTTCGTGTCTGTGATGGAAGGAACGTTGCCTGCCAGCCATGTCCTGTATTCTGAATACTTTGATGGAACGTTAGACACGAATGTCTCGCCACGGTCAGGATAGTAGCCTCTGTCTGTGCGAGTGTAACCCTTGTATGAATTTGATGAGGCTTCTGCACCTATCGATAGATTGAAGAGATGCTGCATATTCTCTCCAAAGAACCTGTTGGCATCAGCCTGGAATCGTGCTGTATATCCCTTTGAGTTTGTCGTGCCGAGTGTAAACTCGCCACCGTATGGCATGGTACTCTCAGTTCCTGGAACGTCTCCATACTCACATTGTCTCAGTGTGGCTGAGTGGAATGTAGATTCGCCATACAGTTCCTCTGATGTTGAGGCAGAACTGTTGACAGAGACTATTCCTGTGAGATGAATCCAGTTGACCGGATGATAGGCGAGATTGACCGTACCCATCACGTTTGTCACCTTCTGTGTCTTGTATGAGTTGTCCAGCTCGTTGAGTATGTTATAATTCAGGTATATGTTACCTGCATTCTTCTTGTAGTACGAATATGTGCCATCTGCATTATATGCTGGTATGGTACGAGCCGTGTTGTATGCATAGTCAGTCGGATTTATCTCACTGGCATTATACATACGGTCGTTCTGGTATGCATTGATATTGAACTCTATGTCAAATTTCTTTGACACGTTGATGTTCAGTTTCATCATACCCGTGTATCTTTTGTTTGTCGTATTCTTGATTACGTCATCCTGATCCGTATAGCCGAGTGAGGCATAGTATCGGATAAAGTCAGAGCCACCCGATACGGATGCATTGTGGTCATGTGACAATGAATTGTGACAAAGGATGTCAAACCAGTCCGTATTGCGTTGAGCCATCTGGCTTACCTCCGAGTTGAACTGCTCCTGTGTGTAAGTTCCCTCGTACAGGTTCTTGAGGGCATACTCATAACCTACGAGTGGCATATTGCTTGGATAGAGATAATGCTGGTCAACGAGATATTGTGAGAATTGTACACGCTCGTTGGAGTTCATCAGGTTTATCTTTGAATCCGTATAGTATGGACGCCTGCGAGCCGTAAATGTGTTTGAGTACGAAACGACAGCCTTTCCCTCTCGTCCGCTCTTTGTGGTGATGACAATGACACCATTGGCGGCACGTGTTCCGTAGAGAGCAGTTGCTGCCGCATCCTTGAGTACGTCAATACGGAGGATGTCCTGAGGATTGATACCTGATATGGCATTACCTACACGATTCACATAATCAGGGTCGTTAAGTACGTCTGGCGAAAGGTCGATAGGGTCTGTCAGAATGATACCATCAAGCACCCATAGAGGACTACGGTTGCCGATAAGGGTAGATGTACCACGGATGCGAAGCTTAGGAGTGGCATTTATCTCACCACTGTTGGATGTCAACACAAGGTCTGGAATCTTACCCTCCATCATCTGGTCAATACTTGCAAAGCCTGGGACGTTTAGGTCTTCCATCTTGATTGATGTAACGGCACTTGTGCTGTAACGCTTGTCTATCTTCTGGTAACCTGTAACGACTACATTATCAAGCGAGCTGGCTTCTTCCCTCATTATGATGTTGATATTCTCCTTATGACCTGTCATCACCACTTCGGTCTTCATGCCAAGCATGATAGCAGATATTGACTTTACCTCAGCTGGCACATTCTTGAGTACAAATCTGCCGTTCTCGTCAGATGATACTCCTTTCTCAAGGAATCCTGTCGGGAATACTGCGGCCCCTGGGAGTGGTTCTCCACTCTCGTCAATTACCTGTCCACGTATTGTACGTGCCACCTTAGGCTTATTGTCTGTCAGCTGCTTTACGGTAATGATACGCTTGTTGATGTTGAAAGCGAGACCTGTGTCCTTGAGTACCCTTATGAGTACTGAGTTTACGGACTCGTTGGTCGCATTCACGCTCACAGGTGGTAATGATTTGAGGTCATCCGTGCTATACACGAAGCTGTAGCCTGTCTGACGTTGAATCTGGTCAAACAAGGTCTTTACAGGAACGGACTTGAGGTTGAACGTCACGTTCTTCTGTGCATAGCCAATAGTGGTGCCTAACAACATGAGCACCAATATCACGATGTGTTTCTTAATGCCTGTCTTTCTTGTCATTATTTGTGTTCTATTTCTTAATTTTAATTGTGTTGCCGTTTATACTTATTGAAGTGTTTGTTATCTCACATATTGCATCAAGAATGTCGTTGAGACTTGACTCCCTGCTGAGGCTTCCTGTGAAACAGCAGTTGCTGAGTGAGGCATCCACACACACATCCACGTTGTACCAGCGTGAGAGGGTAGAGGCGATCTCTGAAAGACTCTCACCATCAAACTTGAACATTCCTTCTGTCCATCCCATGACAGCATCCACATCTGCATTGCATACCTTCATCTCGTCACCACTCACACAAGCCTGACGACCTGGGGTAAGACGGCACTCATTATTACCCGATGTCACTCCGATGCTACCTTCTACGAGGGTGATGGTCTTGCTCTTGCCAGCGTATGCGTTTATGTTGAAGCGTGTGCCGTACTGCTTTACGCTAACATTGCCAAGATGTACGATGAAAGGCTTGCCTTCATCATGAGCAACCTCAAAGTAGGCTTCGCCAACAAGTTCTACATCACGGCTGTTTCCTGTGAAGCGTGAAGGGAACGTAAGCTTGCTGTCAGAATTAAGATGAACCTTTGTACCATCAAGGAGAGTAAGCTTGTACTCACCCCCCCTTGGCACACAGATGCTTGTCATCTCCACGTTGTCAGTACCCTCTATCACGACTTCGCCATTGGTTACAGAAGCGTTTATTCCTGCCTTATGTATATTGACACTTGTCGAATCAAGTGGTATCACCTCTCCACTACTTGTCTCTATATAAGCAATGGACGTTCCTGGCATAGAGCTGGCTATTAGCTCATCATCAGTGTTCCCGCTTGTAAAGATGACCGATGTGGCAATGATTACAGGAATGAGCATCGATGCAGCAACTGCTATTGGCTTGCGATATGATCTGAACCATGTGGTTACACTCTCATTCTTTCGTGTCACATCGTGGTCAGTGTTTATTTGCATACCAATCCTCTTGGAGAATCGTTCAAATGCAACATCTGTGTCGAGACTGTCATACACCTTTCGTTTGTGTTGATAGTCTCCCTTTTTATATAATGTCCTTATTATATTGTTTATGTCCATATTTATTCTGTTTTGTCCATTCATATAACAACTGAAATGTCAAAAGTGGGTACAAAAAAATATAGATTTTTTCATTTTTACTTGAAAAAATCTATATTTCATATCTTTTTGATGTGATTTTGTGTGAAATTGTCACTTATTTCCAAATGCTTCTCTGAGCATCTTGAGTGCGCGTTTCTTGTGAGTCTTTACCGTCTCTACAGACAGATGCAGATGTTCTGCTATCTGTTTTGCGGTCATTCCTTGCATGCTCTTGTTGATTACCTCCTGCATTCGTTCTGGTAATTCGTCCACATACTCCATGAGTTTCACAATCTGCAGTTCGTATTCTTCATCGTATTCGTCCATCGCTTCGTGACAGGATAACATCATATTCAGTTCATAGCTGTTGACTATGACATTGTGTTTCAATTCATTCATTGCCATATTGTGTACGGCACGATACAGATATGCTTCCAGAGCCTTTGTGTCATCAAAAGTCTTGTTACTGTTCCAGATGGTCACTATCACGTTTTCCACGATATCCTCCGCCATCAGAATCTCCCCCACAATGCCCTCGGCATGCATTACCAGCGCCTTGTAGTAACGATGGTAAAGCTCCTTATAACCGCTCATGTCATGTGCGTTTATGAGTGTGATGAAGATGCTATCTGAAATGTCCAACCTTTTTAGCGAGTTTCAAAATTCTTGTTTCTGAGATATTGCGAAAAACAGCAAACCGTCTGCAAATGTATAGAAATCTTTCTTATCTGCCAAATTCAATCGTACATATCATTTAATACGCAAATAAATCGCCATGTGGCGATTTATTTGCGTACCTGACCGTCACCCTTGATTATCCACTTGTATGTGGTAATCTCTTCAAGAGCCATAGGTCCACGGGCATGGAGTTTCTGGGTGCTGATACCTATCTCTGCACCAAGTCCGAACTGCGCTCCGTCAGTAAAGGATGTTGGGGCGTTATGATAAACACAAGCGGCATCCACCTTTTTGAGGAACAGGTCGGCAGCTTGGTCATTATCCGTAATGATACACTCAGAATGTCCGCTTCCATTCCTGCGGATATGAGCTATTGCCTCGTTAATGTTGGCAACAGTCTTTATAGCCATAGTGTATGACTGGAACTCTGTGCCATAGCTTTCCTCTGTTGACGGTTTGAGGAGTTCGACAGGATAATTGCCTGTGAGTGCTGCAAGAGCAGGAGCATCAGCATATATGAGTACATTGCTTGCCTTGAGTGGTTCACATATTACAGGGAGGTCACCGAGGCGGTCCTCGTGGATGATGGTGCAGTCGAGGGCGTTGCACACACTCACGCGACGAGTCTTGGCGTTATTGATAATCCTTGCACCCATCTCCACATTTCCGTCCTTGTCAAAGTAGGCATGGCAGACACCAGCACCTGTCTCGATAACAGGTACACTTGCCTCCTGACGTACAAAGTCAATGAGTCTCTTACTTCCACGAGGAATGACGAGGTCAACATATCCATTGGCATGGAGCAACTCGCCAGTAGCCTCATGAGTTGCAGGAAGAAGTTCTATTATGTTTTCATTTACCTTAAATTCCTTCAGCACATTCTTTATAATACCAACTATAGCACGATTACTATCATCGGCATCCTTTCCTCCCTTCAAGATACAGGCATTACCTGACTTGAGACAGAGTGCAAAGACATCGAACGTTACGTTAGGACGTGCCTCATACACAATACCTATCACTCCGAAAGGTACGCTCACACGAGTCAGTTCAAGTCCATTTGGAAGGATATGATGCTTGAGCACACGTCCAAGTGGTGAAGGCAGAGTGCTGACCTTTCGTGTGTCACCTGCTATTCCCTCTATGCGCTCACGTGTGAGCATAAGACGGTCGTACATAGGATTTGACTTATCCATACGACTGAGGTCCTTGGCATTTGCCTCAAGAATGTTGTCAGTCTGTGCTATGGCAGCATCTGCCACAGCATTGAGAATCTTGTTTATTGTGTCATTATCAAGCATAGCGAGGTCTATGCTCGCATCCTTGACTTTCTGGAATGTGTCTATTAGTGTCATGTTTTTTGTGAGTTTTTAAGTTTTTAAGTTTTTGCTGAGTTTTTAAGTTTTTGCAGAGATTTATGTTTCAACACAGAGGACACAGAGAAAACAGAGTACACAGAGTTTTCTTTGAGACCCTCTCCGCCCTTCGGGCACCTTCCCCTCTATGGGGAGGATTAGTTAGATTGTTCGACTAATAATCGACCTGTATGGTTGTTGTTTTATAATTAAATCTCCCACGGAGCCACGGAGAGCACTGAGTTTTATACTTGTTCTACTGATTTTAACTGAGTTCTCAGAGGTCGCTTGTGCTCCGAGGAGGGCACGGAGAATGCCTCCAACCACATTAATCTCCTTATATTTTAATCTACCACTTGGCGATTGAGCATTCTTTCTCCTCCCCATAGAGGGGGAGGTCGGGAGAGGGTCTTCTCTCCGTGCCCTCTGTGCTCTCTGTGTTTTTTAGTTTTTAAGTTTTTGCCTTATTACTTTTTTCCGTTCAGTATTATCAAAGCGGCAATACATCCTGGCACCCATCCGCATATTGTGAGGATAGTTGTTATCACTATGCTACCACATCCTTGGTCAAAAACTGCCAAAGGAGGAAATATCAAACAGAATAAGACTCTTATGCAACTCATAATGTAAAAATGTTCTTTGTGTTTGCAAAGGTATGAAAATTAAGTGAGAAGTGACATGTGGAAGAATGAAAATATTCATCATACAGGCTTTTTGCATAGGCAATTCCCCACAACAATAGGGAAAGTACCTCTACGGATATGAATTCCCCCTTGGCATAGCTCGATAAAAGCCTCTATCTTTGCAGCATCAAAAACAAAAAACAAGTATTCACCGAGTGCAAGTCACTCATTAAATATAGGAGGTTCAGTTATGAGACGCAATACTTACTTCGCTTTTGCAATGATGGCAATGATGGCAATGGCAAACACTACATACGCTCAGAGATTTGAAGGTCGTGGTGGACACAGAGAAGGTGGTCGCGAAATGGTAACTAATCATAATGGCGGATTCCAGATGAGAGGTCATCGCAACGAGGGCCGAGGAATGAATGAATATCGCGACAGACACGATATGAACAGAAACCACGGAGGTCGTGAATTAAATATGAATCATGGTGGTCGTCCAGAGTTGAGAGGCAACTTCCGTAATCATGACAGACATCACGAGGTTGGACATTTCGGTCACAACATACATCGTCCTGTAATAGCCGATCATCATTTCCGCGGAACATTTGACCATAGAGGTCACGTTCATGGATGGGAAGGTAGAGTACGTCATCTCAACGGTCGCTGGGGCTACTTCCGCAACAACCGCTGGTACTGGTACAACCGCTACTTTGAGCCAACTTACTACTTTGCAACTCCAGTACATCACTTCAACGACTACTATTTCCTGGAGAATGACTGCTACGTTCCTGGTTGGGAAGGCAGAGTATGCTATCGCAATGGTCGCTGGGGTTATTTGAGAGGTCGTGACTGGTACTGGTACGATACATACTTTGAGCCAGATTACTACTTCGCTCGCCCGGTAGCTCATTTCCACAGCCATATCTGTACAGCTGACCGTGTTGTTGGTGCTGTAGCAGGTGGCTTGGTACTTGGAACAATCATTGCAGCACTCTGTAACTAAGAAGTGAATGAATAATATTTGTTATCGCAAGAATAAATAAATTAAAGATAAATATTTGGGATTTTTTTTGAACATTTTAGGGTGAAAGATTGTTTTTTAGGATTTCAAATTACACAGCAATAGATGGATTGTATAAACTCAATAGACCAAAAAGAAAAAGCCCTATACAGACATGGAAAAATGTATAATTATAGTGTTTAAAAGGTTGTAAATAGTGTATTATCTCCATTAACTCAGTCGGCAGGTTCGAAGGTTTAGTCCTATTGAACCTGCCCCTTATGTTTAATGAAGAATGAGGAATGAAGAGTGAAGAATGAGGATTGAAGAATGAGGAATGGTTCAACTGAGTTAATGAAGAATGTGGGAGTTTCCTATTAAGCATAATTAACCGATGTCAATTATCGTTCCTACAAAGATTGCACGTGACAAACTGACCCGTTGGGTCAACCGCTGCACTCCGCTTGTCAGGGAGTTGGCAAAGCTACAGTATCGTAGCTCGGAGAAGTACTACACTCCTCTGCAGGTGGAGCTTATCTTTCAGTACTTGGGTGAGCCGAGTGACGAATGAGAGGAGAATAATTATTACCAATAATCGCTGAATATTACCGATAATCACCGAGTATTACTGAGAATGACCGAGTCTTACTGAGATGCCACCTCGTCAATGTCGTATCTTTGCATCGTGTTTCAGTTGTGATTCCCTTACCTGTCCCTTAGGTGTGCCTTAGGTGTGCCTACTGTTTGTAAGGGAAATGAAGGGAAACCTAAGGTGCACATATGGTTCACCTAACAAGAGACACTTGTTTCACACTTTTTTACAGAGCGGCTTCCAACCGTACAGGTCGAAATTTTTTTACGCGTACAAAATAAAATTCCTTCGGGATGCAAATATTTTTTCTTCGTGAGCAAAATTTGATTTCCTCGTTTTTGGCGATTTTTTATGCCCCGATATTTACGATAAGCCATCCCGAATACCGTGAATGACAATCGTACAAAAAGAACAAATTGCAAACTCACGATTGAAGGACAATAAACGTAAAGCGTAAAGAGAATGGAAACATAAATTGTGTTAAAATGCACGAGAGGTTATAGTCCATCTTCTAATTATTTGTACCTTTGTTACGTATTAAAGTACCTAAACGGGATATTTTATCATTAAACTTAAAATAATTTGAAAATGAATAAAACATTATTGTTGCTTGCCGTTGCATCTCTTACACTATCATCTTGTGAATGCGTAATTGGTTTCCAAGGATTTGTTACTGATACAAACAATGTGTCATTGTGCTCGTTGTAGATGATATTCATTGCGATTCAAAGCTAATCACAACGTCGAAAAAATAGTGTGATAGTCTAAGTTTCATTATGGTAACACAAGAATGTTTGTATTTTTTTGTTTGTTACCATAATGTTTTATTATTTTGCATAAAAAATTAAAAGGGAAATCATGAATAAATATATCTTTCTTCTTTTGTTTGTTTTGTGTTCTTCTGTGCTTTGTGCGCAAAAACAAGAACTTGACGAATTTAATTTCAGGATGTTCAATGAAATGTGTGCAGACAAGCCTAACGAGAATATCATATACTCTCCTGTAAGTATGAACCTTACAATGGGTATGATTTTGAATGGAGCAGATGAAGAATCCCAGAACGAAATTAAAGATGCAATGGGACTGGGCAAATATTCTGTGGAAGAATTAAATGAATGTCTAAAAAAAAGTTTAGTTGGAGTTACTTACACTGTGGGAAATAACTATTTTTCCATTGAGGCTCCAAATGCCGTTTGGTTGCAAAAGGGATATGATTACAAAAAGAGTTATGTTAATACACTAAAAGAATATTATAATACTCAATTATTTAATGTGGATTTTTCGAGTCCTGAAGGTGTTGACTCCATTAATAAATGGACAGAAGAGCAGTCGCAAGGTATGTTGCCAAAAATACACGAAAAATCTCTATCAAATACACAATTGGATATTGAAAGTAATTTGTTATTTAAGGATAGATTGTATTACGTAAACGATAGAGGAAATGTAGCAGGAACGTTTAATAATGCTGACGGAAGCAAGGTCAATGTAAATATTATGAATGTAATTAATAATTATCATAGACCGAGCTATTCCATAGGTGGTTTTTTAATTACATCATTATATTTTGACTCTTACCAAAGCAGTGGCGGTATAGCAGGGTCAGGGTCATGGTCACCATCACGTGGGCAATGGTATAGTATGATTATATGTTTCCCAGAGAACGCAGATGAGTCAAATGGGCTTTTACCAGTATTTGCCAAAGACGAAGATTCTATATATTTATATGATGATTACAAAAAATGTATCTGTCATTTTGGCGATAAAAATGTTATCGTGCCAGAGTTGGCACTCAACGCAAGGCTCAACTTAGATTCTTGTTTCAAGAAAATCACGGGTATAGATTTGCTATCGAACATTAAGCTCTCAGGTATATCTAATAACCAAAATATAAAATTATCTTCGCTATGTCAAAATATTCATTTCTGTTTGGATGGACAAGGTTCTAATTCTTCGGGACAAACTTCGACACACTCAAGAAAACGTAAGGTTCAATTTGGAACATTAGATTTATGTCTTAACCGTCCTTTTAAGTTTATTATTGTAAACCAAAAATCAAGAGATATCCTCTTTATGGGAAGTATAAATAAACTTGAAGGAGAAGATGTAACCAACGTTAATTCTGTTTCAAGCGAAGAAAAAAGAGACGGTAATGTTTATGACATACATGGACGCAAATGCTCCTCTGCATCAAAACCAGGCTTATACATAAAAAATGGTAAGAAAAAAATTGTAAAAAAATATTAGATGAAAAAAGTTGTTATTTTGTCATTTGTCTCTTTATGCTTATCATCTTGTGAATGCGTAATTGGTTTCCAAGGATTTGTTACTGATACAAACAATGTGCCATTGGACGATGTTGTTGTGTATAGATGTTTTGACGGAGTCAAAACGGATTCCTATCATTATCCTATGGGGTTAGGAACAGATTCATGCGGTAGATTTGAAATTATAACAATGACAAGTGTATTTAGTAGAAAAGCAAAGTATGATTTTATTTTTGAAAAAGATGGCTTCGTTCCAGATACTGTTCAACTGAAATCTAATGCATTTGATTCTCAGCCATACATTATTCAATTGAAAAGGATAGAAAAAGACAATTAGCATTTTGGGGTAGCGAAATCCGTGAACGTTCGATTTGACACATCAATTAGGGATGATGTTTTTGAGCCATTTCCTACCCCACACAAGGATGAGGGCAAAGAACACGCGTGTGCCGATAATCCAGAGGGCGGAGATACCAGTGGCTGCAAATACGATGGTGTCTTCGAGCATGGAGTGGTTCATGATGAGGTGGTAGTTCACGTCGTTGGCATCTTCCTTGTTTATCATTCCCTTGTCCTGCAGTTCGAGCATAACTGCAGAGCCATAGCTTATGCCGAGGACATTGCCCACAAGCCACATGTATGACACCTGTCGTGGAAGTCCGAACACACGCATGAGTGGGGCGAGTGCCTTTGACAATGGCTCAAGGAGATGAAATGCCTCAATGAGTCGTTGAACCACCATGAGGCTATAGATGATGAGGAACACGGTTATGGTCATCTTTGTCTGTGATATTGCCCATGTAATAAGGACATCGTTAAGCGTACTGTCCTGTTGTGCTCCGAGGTATATATAGTCGGTTGGCATGTCCGGAAGAACGAGGTTGAGGCAGAAGGCGCATACGAAAGCCATGACGATACGTATTATTGCCATCTTGCTGAAAGAAGAACCTGTCTTCCTGTTGACAGCACACTCCATTGGCAGGGCATGGCATAAGGCAATCATTATGCCGAGTATGGTCGCCTGCCTCAGAGTGAGTTGGATGGTCATCATCGCTGCTATGCCAGAGTATGTTCCTGCGGCTGCACCAGATATGAAGATGACGGCAGATGAGCCAGGAAGTCCGAAGTATGTGAATATAGGATTGAGATAGTTGGCAATCCATTCGAGTATTCCGAAGTGCTGTAGCATCGTGACCGTGAAGGTAATCGGAATCATCAGTTTCATAAGCCAAGATGCGCTCTTCCATGTGGAGGGCAGGGCACGTCTCATACATTGTATCAATAGTTTCATTATGTCTGTTTTGTGAGAATAATTCTTGCTTCCATTGTGGATTTGTGTGCAAAGGTAAGTAAAAAAAGTGCCAATGAAAAGAAAAAACGTATTTTTGACGTTCGCTTTTAATATTTATTCTTAAATTTGCAAAGCAAATTGTTTTTCATGTTCTGTTTACTTCCCTTGGTCGGAGAGAAGTTCTTGCTTTTTCTTCAATTAGCAAAAATGGAACTTACAAAACTACAAATCGACCTAAAACAGCTATAAAACATCTAACAGCTAAATAAATAATCACTTAATAACTATATGAAAAAGTTTTTATTACTCTTGATGCTTGCCATCATATCCCTGTATTCCTATGCCGAGGGTGAGGTTGCCGTTGGTGACTTCGTGTATTCATTGAATACGGAAAACAAGACAGCCTGTCTTGTGAAGAGCAATTTCAAGGATTATCATTGTATTATTCCTGAGAGTTTTACTTATGACAACCAACAGTATTCTGTAACGAGTATTGGTCAGGGTGCTTTCAAAGAAGCCAAAATCATATCTGTGACAATCCCAAACACGGTAACTAAGATTGGTGAGAAGGCATTTATGTCATGCTATATTCTTGTTACTGTCGATATTCCTAATTCTGTTACGGAGATTGGCGATGAGGCATTCAGGGACTGTGAGAGCCTCACAGGCATTGTCTTTCCTAAAAGACTGAAGTCAATAAACTATCG
>ODAI013077645.1_pt1 | contig 16529 bp, 10 predicted proteins | sample 1539321 | NCBI WGS metagenome assembly ODAI01 (sample SAMN02144231, study PRJEB22623) | gut metagenome | biome: sheep rumen | host: Ovis aries | place: New Zealand | reverse complement strand
GTAATTACGTTCATCTTGTTTTAAAACATCTAAAAAATAATACTTCTTGTGCGTCTTGCGCAAAACGGTTGCAAAGGTACACATTATTATATGAAGGAGCAAGGAATTGGAGTATAAATTATTGTTTTTTAGGAATTAAGGGGGGTGAGGGCGGGCTACAGGCTGCTATGCCAATGTCTCGTCCACATCGATGCCTTCGACAACAAACTGCTTGTCACCTCCTGTATCGACAACCTCTTGAAAGGTGCCGTCGGTCAGGCCGTGCAGAACATGAACCTCATGTTCGGCATCGACGAGACCGCCGGCCTCCGTCTGAAAGCCTCAGCCTTCTAAAGAGCCTATCAGAGTCAAATCAAAGACCCCAAAAATAGAAATTGTCCGACAAATTCCGAATTTGTCGGACTGTTTTTTGCTTTTATTCTTTATTCTGCCATCTTTTGACTAATTTTGTACCCGACATTTGAGATATGTCAGAAAAGAGATGAAGAAGATATTCCACATTATTCTATTAATAATAGCCCTGATGACCACATCAAAGGCCACTGCCGATGATGTTGGGAATGCGAAATGCCCCATCATCAAGCTTGAGGCAGAGCGCTTGCCTGACATGACAGTCCCTCGCAGCGGTCACTCGGCATTCCTGGCTAATGGCGAGGTAACGGTAGTGGGAGGACACACCTCCGGCTTCGTACTCACGCCCACAGCAGAATATTTCGAGAATGGTAAGTGGCATCAGTTACAGACCGTCTATACCCACGATGGGGGCATCTCTATCGTTATGAAGTCAGGGCTGGTACTTTTGGCAGGTGGATTCAAGGACAACCTGGGCATCGGCCAGAGTTTTGAGGTAGAACTTTATGATCCAGCCACTCATCTGTCGAAAGGATTCGGCTGCCTTGATCAGAAGCGAGTCGCAGGAGCTGCTGTTGAGCTGGACAGCGGACGGGTGATGATCACTGGCAACTGGTACACCAATGACGGTATAGAGATATTCGACGGAAAGACCACGTTCTCCCATGTCCGCGATGTCACACAGTCACGCTATTTGCCCCACCTCTTCCGAACTTCAGACGGTGATGTACTGATAGTGGCAGGCTACGATAATCATGGCGAGTCCATTGACACCATTGTCGTAGACAGACTCTACGGCGAACCCTTCTGCAACGAACTATTCGATAACTGGCATCCCTTACATTACGATCTGGCGCAACATAGTGATGACAGTTTTATTGGTGACGAGACCAAAGGCGAGTTCCGCTATCTGATGCCTGTAGAGAACAAAGACGGGCAGTTGGCTATCATTGATGTGCGCGACACCATCTTCACCCCTCTGCCCACTTCGGCCCCCATTCCTATGAACAGTCAGTGGGGTGACATCAAATACATCACACCGGTCTTTGCCGACCGTCAGCATCAGCGAGGATATGTCGTGGGATTCGACAAAACCAGCCGTTTATATGCGCTTTGCATTGACTATACCAGGAATCCGGCCACACTGAAACTCTATCATACCGACCCGTTGCCTGAAGCAGGCATGCTCACCATTCCCGTACTGACAGCAGAGGGCAACCTGATGCTGACGGGTGGTATTGGCACCGAGCCCAACGGCAATTTCTCACCAAAGGCTTCCGTCTGGCTCCTGCGTTTCAATGACGATGGCTCAGAAGCGACAGCAAGCACCAATGGCTGGCTCCGGGGCCTTTTAGCGGCAGGGCTCTTGTTGGCATTCGTGGTATTTTTCATCCTGAAGCGCAGAAAGCCACAGCCTCAACAGGAATCAGAGGAACCGTCGGAGGCTGTCACCAAGGGTGACGAGCAGCTGATGCAACGCATCTGTCACCTGATGGACGAGAAGCAACTCTATCTGCAACAGGGGTTGAAAGTATCCGACATTGCCTCTGCCCTTGGCATCAACAGCCGCTATGTCTCCGATTGCGTGAAGGCCGTCAGAGGCTGTTCCCTGACGCAGTTCGTCAATGAATACCGTGTGGAACATGCCAAACGCCTGTTGCTCGAACTTCCTGAGATGAAAATATCCACCGTCGCCATCGAATCGGGCTTTACCAACGATAAGGCCATGACCCGCTACTTCAAAGAACAAACGGGCATGACACCTACAGAATGGAAGAACGATAACCAAGCATAACGCCCAAAATCTGCAATCGTCCGACAAATTCCAAAAATGTCAGACGATTTTCTTTTCTATATCTCCTTTTTTCATTCCTTTTCTCTATCTTTGCGACATACAAACCCAAAACAAGAAACAATTATGAAGAAAAGACTGACTCTAATCCTGACAGCCCTGCTCATGAGCACGGTATGTCTGTTTGCACAAGACGAATGGAAAACCGCTACAATTATTAATAGCGGTACACCTGTTACCGGAACACTTGATGCTGATCATTCCAGTGTATGGTACAAATTAGTTGTTCCCAGCGACGGAACAGTACGTATAGACATTAGTACTACAGTAGAAAGCCTCAGATGGAATTGGCAATTCGGCTGGATTAACAAAGAAGGGAATTTCGTTTCCCGAGAATCTCACTGGAACATGTGGGCGGGCATTGGTGACCGCGATACCCTGACCATTTCTAATGCAGCTGCAGGAACCTACTATTTACGCTTAGAAAGGCATAGTAGCGCTGGCGAATACAAATTAAACTACGTCCATACACCATGCAGCTATACTAATGACACCGATTCCAATAATGAGGGAGGAACGGGTTCTACACTCGTCAGCGGAAAAACCGTACAAGGACATCTGGGCTACTGCGATGACAACGACGTGACCGACGATAACGACTGGTATAAGATGGATGTACCTAAGGACGGCTCAATACGCGTCATCATTGATCAGGAAGAGAGCAAAACGCTCAAATGGAACATTAAAATCTGCTGGCGTGACAAAGAGGGTAGATATCATGACAGATTGAGTCACTGGAACATGTGGGCTGGTCATACCGAACGCGACACACTGATCATAGCCGATGCTGGCGTTGGTACTTATTACCTTCAGGTGAGTCACAAAGAAGGATATGGCGGATACAGCCTGCAATATGATTTTACTCCATGTGTGGTCAATACAGATAGCGAACCGAACAACAATGGCGGTACGGGTGACATCATTTCCATTGGCCAATCCATGTTTGGACATCTCGGTTACCGCTATGACAACAACGTGGCCGACAGCGAAGACTGGTATAAGGTGGAGGTTCCCAAAGACGGTACACTTAGCGTTTCCATCAATCCCTTAAGTGACGAAACACTTAAGTGGAACTGGGAAATTTGTTGGCTTGACAGCAACGGAAATTATAATCAAAGCGTTGCCCGTGTAAATATCTGGTCTGGTTTTAGCGAAACCGATACACTCACCATAGACTATGCCGCTGTTGGAACCTATTACGTTCATGTATTTCTAAAAAGCGGATACGGATGCTATAAGCTGAAATATGATTATAACCAATATCCATACATAGATCCGGAGCCCAATAATGATTATGCCAATGCCGTAGATCTGCCCTTCAACAGCGAAGTAACAGGAAATCTGGGATATCGTAACAAATATGGTGGAGCGAATGACGGTGAAGACTGGTACAAAATTGACAATAAATATGGCCTCCCGATGGAGTTCTCATACGTACCACACAACGAAGAGAAGGCTCCAGATGCAGATCTCACCCTCTATAGCTTAGAAAATGGTGAACTGAAGCAATTAAGATTTGAATATGCTCACTTCCAGTCAAAAATCATCAACGCAGATGAGAATCTGCCTAAAGGCACCTATTATTTAAGAATAGGCAATCGTGGTCATGCAGGCAGCTACAGATTAAGCTTAGGCACGCCGATGAGAGACTATAACTCTAATATCCGGGTTCATTTCACAGGTTGGCCATCTGCAAGACTTGGTATCCCCAGTGAATACAAGGTTACGGTGGAGAACATCGGTGACCAACCATCAGAAACATGTTTGCTAATGATGACATATTCTAATGAATACAAAATCATAGAAGCAAGATTGCCTGGTAAAAATGGATATGAGGAAGTGGTGCCGATGGTGGAGGATGAAGACGAGGAAGACCAGTGCATGATACTGGTCGTACCCAGCATGGCCCCTCACTCCCAATACTCCTTCCCGATTATCATCGAGGGACGTGTATCCTCGAAGAACAGGGCTGGCAACAATCCCTTTAAGGAGGACGATTCGGAAAAGCAGATAGATGGTATCTGGGCATCACTGGCAACTCTCACCTATATCCCGGATCCTATGGAAGAGACTAAAGGCTTCATCAGAGATGAGATAGTAGGCACGCTTTGCGAATATATCAGTAACGTCAGCGACCTTGACCTGCATGAACTCGATGTCTATCGTGAGAAAGTTGACAAGGAGGTTGACAAGGAAATGGCCAACTACGTGGAAGAGACTGGTGTTAGAGCGATGAGCCAAAAACGTCTCTTTGATTATACCCGCAACAAACTAATTGATTTGATTCCTGGATGGGGGCCACTCATTAATATAGGCATAGACGTTGGTCCCACCGTATGGAAGATGATAACTGGTCCATTAAAGCGCCGCATAAAATACACAAGATACGTACAGAAGTTCGATGAGTATTACTTCGACGGCACCTTCTGGCGCAAGAAGAACATGAAGGTACTCGACAACAAGCACTGTATCAACAGCGTGGTCAAGTCTTGGGATCCCAATGAGATGCTTGGCCCAGTAGGTTATGGCGATGAGAATTATATCGGTAAGACACAAACCATTAACTACCGGATTACGTTCGAGAACAAGGCCGAGGCTACAGCTCCTGCCTACCGTATACGTATCTCAGACGTGTTAGATGAGAATGTGTATGACCTCTCAACAGTCCGCTTCAACGGAACCAGCCACGACAATGCAGGCTTTGGCTGGAAGATAAACCGTGAGGACAACAAGCTCACATGGGATATCGAAGGAATTGAACTTCCACCCAATGTGAACGCACCTGAGGGTGAAGGCTATGTAGACTTCTCCGTTGACTTGAAGCCTGGACTAAAGAACAATACTAAGATTAAGAACACGGCCACCATTATCTTCGACTATAATGAGCCGATAGAGACCAATGAGTATGTAAATACACTCGACCTGAATTCACCTGAAGCAATCACTGACGAGGCTATCCTGGTAGATGGAAAAGTTGTGATTAAGTGCAATGGCTCAGATGGTGAATCAGGTGTGGCATATTACGACTATTACGCTTCTTACAAATACGGAGATTTCCAGTATATTGGCTTTGGTAATGAAGAATTTGAATATACAATACCAGAGGGAACTGATGTCAGCGATTATGCTTTCATGGCAATGGCTATTGACAATGTGGGGAATACTCAGATTGAACCTGGTGCTGCCGTCGTAACTGGTATTCGTAAGATTCCATACGAGATAAACTCTGAAGGTGGCATCTTTACATTAGAAGGTATAAAGGTTGGCAATGGTAAATCTACCGAATCACTTCCTACAGGTATTTACATCCTTCATGATGGAAGATCGACTAAGAAAGTGATTATCAAGTAAGGACACATCGGGGACAGGATACATTGTGACAAAGCCCTTTAGAAAAAGAATCGCTATCATGGCTGATAGCGATTCTTTGTATTGGGCGATAAAGAGGCTTGCCACCAAGAGGGGAGCAGCTGCTTTCGTTTTTTCTTCTTTCTTATGACTCCTTTTTGGAAAGAAAAAGTGTGTGGTTCATGTGGCTGTAGTGTATGTAATGGCAATTTTTTGATAGGATATTTGTGATAGACCCGTTCTTTTTGCCGGATTAGGCCATTTATTAGTTATTCTTTTCTTATCTTTGCAGCAAATGTTTACAAAATAAAGAAATGATGATACGACAATTATTCATTCTATTGATAATGCTTGCGTGGTCTATCGCTTTGTTAGCCACGATTCTACCCGCATTCCCCGTCAAGGATTTTACCGGCGTCCGCAAAGCCGCCACACGTTCCGATGACAACAGGATGGGTGTTATAGCAACCCTGAGGTACGAAAAACTGTCCGACATGAAAATGCCCCGCATGAATTCCCAGACCTTTGCAACAGCCAACGGCCTGATGATAGCAGGAAGCCAAAGCCGTGGGGTGGACATATACAATCCACAGTATAACTCCTTCCCATCTGTTCCCAATCTGAGCAAGGCACGTGCCATTGCCAAGGCCATCAACGTAAACGAACAAATCTTTGTTGCCGAAGTGGACAAGTTCCCAGAATGACTCACAAAATAGAAATTACCTACAATCCGTCAAGAATCATCTTAATTACGGGAGCGGCGAAACTGCCGTTCCCGTATATTTTTCACCTCTTTAGTAAAAAAATCCTTATATTTTTGGGATTCTTGTCTTAACGAATGTTAAGGAAAAAATTTTGCGACGAATGACTCTCTGTCTTTGTGTTCCATCAGTATTCAGGCAGGGGGGTACCCAATTTGAGTTAACTCGATTGATCGTTTGAGTTAACTCAATCGATGATTTGAGTTAACTCAGATTGGCGGCCCTTTACTTCTGTATTTCTTGACTATTTTGGCAGATTTGGCAGATTTGACAGTAAAAAATGAAAAAATACGCGCGTACCGCACATGCGCGCGGTACGCGAGGGGTTTGGGATTTTTCTGTCAAATCTGTCAAATCTGCCAAAACTGTCATCGGTAGTCAACCATTGTAGTGACCATTAAGTGACGTCACTTCGTCACTGCGTAAGCGTCTTTGACGCTGCAAAGATACAAAATAAAAAGCCGAAATGCAAGAATAATGCAAGTTTTTTTTGCGAACATGCACTAATCAAGTTTTCCAAATCACAAAAAGTAGGTATTGCGTTTTCCTACAAATCGTAGTACCTTTGCACATAAATTGAAAGATGAATGCAAAATCTACGAACTGTTTCTATAGGACTGTTGCTGATATTCCTACAAACTGCTGTGGCACAAACGGTTTTGCGCGGTCTGGTGACGGACGGCGAGACGCATGAGCCCATCATTGGAGCCACCATTGCCGACGGCAAGAAAGGCAAGCCTCTTGCCGTGACAGGAGCCGACGGGCGTTTCCAGATACCTAAAAACGATTACTCACTATTGAGGATCAGCTATATTGGCTATAAGACGCTTGTCACCGCTCCGACGAAGGACGGTCACTACCAGCTGATGTCGGAGATTAGCAAGATAGGCGAGGTGGTGGTGACGGCTCAGGAGAGCCACGGGCTGGCCACCGCCTCAAAGATTGAGCGCCATGCCATGGAGCACCTGCAGCCGTCGAGCTTCACCGACCTGCTGGAGCTGCTGCCCGGCGGTCGGGCTCAGAACCCATCCCTGTCGGCTCCCAACACCATCAGCCTGCGCGAGGCTACACAGGGCGGAGGCCAGTATGCCACCTCGTCGCTGGGCACGAAGTTTGTGATGGACGGTGCCCCGATATCCACCAACGGCAACATGCAGTATCTGAGCGGTGCCTGGGACACGCAGGCCACCACACGCGACTACACCAACAGCGGTGTCGACATGCGCAGCATCTCGACGGACGAGATACAAAGTGTCGAGGTGGTACGCGGCATCCCGTCGGTGGAGTATGGCGACCTGACCAGCGGACTGGTGAAGATAGAGCGCAAGAAGGGCGGTCACGACCTGAACTTCCGCCTGAAGGCCGACATGGGCTCCAAGCTGTTCTATGCCGCCAAGGGACTGGAATGGAAGGAGCGCCGGCTGAGCCTGAACCTGAGTGCCGACTATTTAGATGCCAAGGCCGACCCCCGCAACCGGTTGGAGAACTATCGGCGCGTCACCTTCTCTGCCCGACTGCACAAGACTTGGGAAAAGGCCGGCTACAGCCTGGGGCTTTCGACCCATGCCGACTATACGGGCTCGTTCGACAATGATAAGGAAGACCCCGACCTGAACAATCATGCAGAAGACAGCTATAAGTCGCAATACAACCGCATGGCACTGATGGCTGCCCTGCAACTGAAGACGAAGCGGCAGCAATGGCTGAAGTCGGCCAACCTGACCTTGTCGGCAGCCTATGAGCACGACCTGATAGAGCGCACACGGCTGACCCAGTTGCAGCGCCTGCAGATAGCCGCAACGACACGTGAAGAGGGCGAGAGCGATGCCGTCATCCTACCCTATACCTATACGGCTTCACACAGTGCCGACGGCAAGCCGCTGAACCTCTTCCTGAAAGCGAATGCCACCCTGCAGGTGCCCAGCCGGCTGCTGGCCAACAGCCTGCTGATAGGTGCGGACTGGAACATGGACAAGAACTATGGCGACGGCCAGGTGTTCAATCCCCTGCTGCCACTCTACCCGGGCATGTCGTCACGCCAGCGCAAGTTGTCGGACATTCCTGCCAACCATACCCTATCATTCTATGCAGAAGAGAATCTCAAGGTGCCCATGATGGGCGGATCACTGGAGATGGTGGCCGGTGTGCGTGCAGCCACCATGCCGGGACTGCCCTCCGACTATGCCATGCACGGACAGTTCTATGCCGACCCCCGCTTCAACGTAGGTTTCAACTTTCCCAGATTCGGACTATGCGGGCTGCCGACCTTCTTCCGTCTCTCTACAGGCTGGGGCATGCACACCAAGACCCCCACCATGGAGCAGCTGTTCCCTGACAAGGTGTATATGGACCTGGTAGAGCTGAACTACTATCACGACAACCCCGACTACCGCCGCATCCGACTGATGACCTACATCCGCGACCCCCATAATCCAGAGCTGAAGCCCGCCCGCAACAAGAAGTGGGAAATCTCGGCCGACATCAACGTCGGCGGCAACCGTCTCTCGGTCACCTACTTCCGCGAGAACATGACCTCCGGTTTCCGTACGCAGTCGAGCTACCAGCCATACAGCTTCAAGCGTTACGACACCTCGGGCATTGATGCCGCGACACTGACCAGCCAGCCCGACGTGGCCCTGCTCCCTTATGAGGAACGGCAGGAACTGTTGGGCTATAGTATCTATACCAACGGAAGCCAGACGCTGAAACAGGGTGTGGAATACACGCTAGAGACCAAGCGCTTCCCCATCATCCTGACCCGACTCACCGTCAACGGTGCCTACTTCCGCACCACCTATCGCAACTCGCTGACCGAGACCTATAGGCCCTCGCAGGTGGTCGACGGTGAACAGATACAATATGTCGGTCTGTACAAGGACGATGGCGGGAATGTGTATGAGCGCATGAATACTAACTTCACCCTGGACACCGACGTGCCAAAGCTGCGCCTGGGCTTCTCGGTGTCGGCACAGTTCCTGTGGTTCACCACCTCGCAGCGCAATGCCATCAGCAACTACCCCGACCAGTATATCGCCCCCGACGGCACTGTACACGACTGGCAGGAGGGCGACGAGAGCGACCCCTACCTGCGCTGGCTGGTGCGGAAAAACTCAGACGAGGTGTTTGAGAAGCAGCGCGTGCCCATGTCGATGAACCTGAACTTCAAAGTCACGAAGAAGCTGCTGCGCGACCGTCTGAACATTGCCATGTTCTGCAACAAGATATGGGACTATACCCCCGACTATGAGAGCAACGGGGTAACCATCCGCCGCTCGGTGACTGCCTACTTTGGACTCGAAATGAATGTGAAACTATGAAACGAATCTTATATATAATAATAGGTGTGATAGGCTGTTGTGCCGCCAGTGCCTGCCATCAGGACGAGGACGACATCTTTGCCGCTGCCGACATCACCCTCTCGGCCGGCGACACGGTGACCATTGAGCGCATACAGGGTACAGCCAGCCTGACCAACCTTAACTCGAAGCAGGTGACAACGACATCAGACTTTGATGTAGCCACCCTGCACCTGACACTGCTCCGCAGCAGCTACAGTGCCGATGTAGAAGGACTGGTGCGCTACAGCAATGCCCGCGGCGAGGTCTACACCAGGCACATGCGTGCCCACAGCGACTATATAGCCTTGGACAAGAAAGGCAGCAATCAGGCAGTATTGAATATTATATTCTTGGAATGATGAACAGACGACACTACATGATACTATCGATGCTGATGCTCAGTCTGTCTGCAGCCGCCCAAGGCAGCAGCACGACACGCAGTGACAGTGTGGCGGCCCTACAGGAGCATACCGACATGTGGCAGACCGTCGGTGCCCCTCACCGACAGAATCCCGCCCTGCACGGTACGGCTTTCGCCTCGTCGTTCTCACAGCTCTATGTCGAAGCCGACTGGCAGCACGCGAACAAGGCTTTCGTACCACAGGAAGGCAAGGGCCATCTGCTGCCCTCGGCCAATGTCGACACCTACCTGCGGCTGTCGGACCGCACTGCTGTCTGGGGACACGCCTCCTATCTGAACGGCAAGCAGCACGATATAACGTGGAACTCTACCACCGACTACCGGCTGCTGCAGCCGTATGTGCTCGCCGACACCTTAGGGGGCGACACCCAGCGGGAACGGTACCGCTTCGAGGGAGGCTATGCCACCCATCTGGGCCGCTGGCTCTTAGGAGCTGAGATGCTGTTCCGGGCCGATCACGAATATCGCGATGTCGACCCCCGCATGCGAGGCATTGTCAACGAACTGACCCTCCGCTTCGGTGCCGGATACGAGACCCGGGGCTATTACTGGGCTGCCGCTTTCGAGGGCAACATCTACAAGCAGCGCAACAGTGTGGACTTCTATCGCGAGCTGGGAGTCATTCCCGAATATCAGATGACGGGACTAGGCACGGAGTATGCACGCTTCTCGGGTGACAAGCGGTCACTGCATTATGAGGGCGGCGGCACGCGCCTGATGCTGGATGCCGAGCCGCAGGGAGGCAGCGGACTCTACGGCCACCTGACATGGGGCCAGCACCGCTACCACCGTCTGATAGTCGAAAACTATACGCTCCCGCTTACCGACCTCTATACACAGGAGATTCAAGGTGTAGCAGGATGGAAGCGCGAGCATGAAGACAGGCTAGCCATTTTCGCCCATGTGGAATACCAGAAGCGCAGTGGAGATGAGCACATTATCGGAACCTCGGCCACCTCGTCGTTTCCTGACATGGGGGTGCTCACCATGTATAAGAACCACCGGCTGACTACATCGCTGACGGCACTCTACGGCACCCCTGCATGGCATGCCAAGGCGTGTATGGGCTATCGCAGCAACAGTGAGGAGTATGTCTATCCCAACCGCCGGCTGAAGGCGGCCCACCTCTACGGACAGCTCCAGGGCGAGCGATTCGTCAAGGCTTCTGCCCGCCTGCTGCTCTCCGCCCGTATGCAAGGCTTCTATGCGGCACGCGTGAGCGACGAGATGGCCATGCCCTTTGCCGACATGCAACCCGCCATCGCCCGGCTGATGCACCACACCTACGACTTTGCCAAGGCCAACTACGGCGGACTGTCGGCGCGGGTGCGCGGTGACTATCGCATGCAGGGCTATGCGCTCTTTGCACAGGTTGTCGGGGGCTTCGTCGCCTCCTCGGCATCGGCCACCCGGCTGTTGGCCTCGCTGATGCTGGGTATCACGTTTTAGTAACTTTTTTATCATCACTAAAAATAATAATAACAAAAAAACAAGACAACAATGAGAAAGAACATTTTCCGGAGCGCCCTGATGCTCCTCGCCGTGAGTGCAGCTTTCGTATCCTGCAGTAAAGACGACGGCCCCACCATCGTAAAAAACGGCACCGTGACCTTAGAGATGCCCATCAATGTAAGCGACGTGGTGCTCAACAGTTTCTCGGGTACCGCCACCAACGTGCAGAGCGGCAAGGTGACCACCCTGACCACCCCCACCAAGAACGGCAACAACTATGTGATTACCATCCCTGAGCTGGAAGAGGGTTCCTATAACATTTCGGCCAAGGGTAACATCTCGTTCCTGAAGGGCGGAGTGGCCGGCACCACCGACTTTGAGGTGCAGAACAACGGTGTGAGCGTCTCTGAGAAGAGCAACACCCTGAAGATGGCCGTCAACTCGTTCCAGGCCGAGGGTGGTTTCGTCATCAGCGAAATCTTCTACACCGGCACCACCACGCCCGAGGGCAAGCAGTATTCGGGCGGAGACGGCTACATGATCATCACCAACAACTCGGATGTCACACTCTATGCCGACAGCATTGCCGTGCTCGAGTCGCAGTTCCTCACCACCGACAAGCAGGACTATACACCCGACGTGATGAACGAAGCCTTCTCGGTGGAGGCCGTCTACATGATTCCCGGCAGCGGCACCAGCGTGGCCGTAGCTCCCGGTGAGAGCCTTACCCTGGCCATCAATGCCATCAACCACAAGGAAGCCAATGCCAACTCCATCGACCTGAGCAATGCCGACTTTGAGTTCTATGATGTATCGTCGAACCCCAACATCACCGACCCTGACGGCAAGGCACCCAACCTCGACAAGTGGTACTGCTACACCGCCAGCATCTTCGGATTCCACAACCGCGGCTACCACTCGTATGCCATTGCCAAAATGCAGGGTGACAAGGAGACCTGGCTGAAGGACTATGCCTATACCGCTGAGTACACCTTTACCTTCAACGAGTACTCGTTCCCCAGGTCCACCGACACCTACAAGGTGCCCAACAGCTGGATACTCGATGCCGTCAACCTGAGTGTCGAGTCTGAGTTCCAGTGGATTGTCACCTCGTCGGCCCTCGATGCCGGATGGTCCTACTGCGGCAAGGTGGATCGCGACCAGACCCGCTACAACAAGTCGGTCATCCGCAAGCAGGATGCCAACGGCAAGTATGTGGACACCAACAACTCGACCAACGACTTCACCCCCGAGGCTCAGCCCTCGCTTTTGAAATGAAGATGAAAAGACAACTGTTACAGCTTTTAGCTCTTGTGCTGCTGCCCTTGGGGACGGCGGCACAACTGCCCTCCGACCCGTCCATCCGCGTGGGACGGCTCGACAACGGACTGACCTACTACCTGCGCCATAATGCCAAGGAGGCAGGACTGGCCGACTTCTATATTGCACAGCGCGTGGGCAGCATCCTCGAGGAGCCCCGCCAGCGCGGACTGGCACACTTCTTGGAACACATGGCCTTCAACGGTACGAAGCACTTCTCCGGCAAGGACGGCCACTTAGGCATCGTGCCCTGGTGCGAGACCATCGGTGTGAAGTTTGGTGCCAACCTCAATGCCTATACCTCGGTGGACCAGACGGTCTACCACATCGGTTCGGCACCGCTGAAGCGCGAGGGCATCCTCGACTCGTGTCTGTTGGTGCTCAACGACTGGAGCCACTACATACTGTTGGAAGACAAGGAGATAGACAAGGAGCGCGGCGTCATCCACGAGGAGTGGCGCACGCGACGTGCCGGTATGGCAATGGCACGACTGCAAGAAGACGCGATGCCCATCATCTATCGCGGTTCGAAATATGAAGACTGTCTGCCCATCGGCTCGATGGACATCGTTGACCACTTCCCCTATCAAGACCTGCGCGACTACTACCAGAAGTGGTATCGCCCCGACCTGCAGGCCATCATTGTCGTAGGCGACATTGATGTCGACCAGGTGGAAGGGAAGATCAAGGCGCTCTTCTCGCAGATACCCAAGCCCGTCAATCCCGCCGAGCGCATCTACTATCCCGTGCCCGACAACGAACGTATGATTACCGCTGTGCTCAAGGACAAGGAACAGCCGATTGTCATGGCTCACCTCTATATGAAGCGCGATGCCACCCCCGATGACCAGAAGAACTCGGAGCAGTATCTGCGTGCCGACTATGTCGACGGACTCGTCAGCTACATGATGAACGGCCGCCTAGGCGACCTGCGCCAACAGGCCAACCCGCCATTTCTCAGTGCCTCGGGCCATGCCTCGACCTTCTTTGTCAGCCGCACCAAGGAGGCTTTCTCCATGTCGGTGAGCTGTAAGCAGGACGATATCTTAGGCGGCATCACCGCAGCAGTGGCCGCAGTGGAGCGTGCCCGACAGCATGGATTCACACAGGCAGAACTCGACCGCGCCAAGAAGATTACACTGACGGCAGCCGAGCGTCGCCACAAGGAGCGCAACGAGCGCCGAAACGGATACTTCGTCAACCGCTGTGTGCGCCACTTCCTGACGGCCGAGCCATTAGTGTCGGAGGAGTTCGAACTGCAACTGTCGCAACGTCTGGACCGTGAGGTCACCCTTGACGAGGTGAACCGCGCTGCCCGTGAGCTCATCAGTGACAAAAACCAGGTGTGTGTGCTCTATGCCCCCGACAAGGAGGGTGTCACACTGCCCACCGGTGAACAGCTCGAACAGACCGTACTCGCCGCCCAGCAACAGCAATACGAAGCATATACCGAGAAGAAACTCGCCGACCAGCTCATCAGCCAGCTGCCCAAGCCCGGGCGTATCATCAGCGAGAAGCCCTTTAAGCACGGATTCACCGAGATGACACTCTCCAACGGCATGAAGGTCTATGTACGCTCTACCGACTTCACCGCCGACCAAGTGCAGATGACAATGAAGGCCGAGGGCGGCACATCGCTCTATCCTGACGAAGACATCGCCAACTTCTCACTCATCGCGAGTAGCATCACCGAGGCCGGTGTGGGACAGTTTGATGCCACCACACTGCGCAAGATGCTCACGGGCAAGGCCGTACGCGTCAATCCGTCGGTAAGCTCGCGCGGACAGAGCATCAGCGGAGGCGGTTCGGTGAAGGACATCAAGACGATGTTCGAGCTGACCTACCTCTACTTCACACAGCCTCGGCGCGACACAACAGCCTTCCGCGGACTTATCAACCGCACACGCTCGTTCCTGAGCAACCGCAATGCATCACCGCGCGTCGACTACAACGACTCGATACGTGCCATCCTCTACGGACATCATCCGCGCATGGAGCCTGTCACACAGCAGGTCATTGACCGTGCCGACTACGACCGTATCTTCCAGATATACAAGGAGCGCTTCAGTGATGCCTCGAACTTCAAGACCGTCATCATCGGTCATGTGTCGCTCGACGAACTGCGCCCCCTACTCTGCCAGTATCTCGCCACACTGCCCACCACGGGCAAGCACGAGACCACCGACTGGAGCCGCATACCCCGCATCATAGACGGAGCATCTACCCATGTATTCCGCAAGCCTATGGCCACCCCGCTGGCCAATGTCAGCATCTACTATACCGCCGACGTGCCCTTCACTCCGCAGAGTGACCTGGAACTGGACTTCCTCAAGCGTTGCCTCTCTATCGCCTATACCGACTCCGTGCGCGAGGAGAAGGGCGGCACCTATGGTGTGAGCGTAGACTTCGACCTCGACCGCGACGAGCGTCCCAATGCCTCGCTGCGCATCTCGTATAATGCCGATCCTACGCGCTACAAGGAGCTTAACCCCATCATCTACAAGCAGCTTCAGCACATTGCCGACAACGGTCCAGCAGCCACAAGCATGGACAAGGTACGCCAGTATCTCACCAAGCAGTATGCGCAGCTTGCCATTGATGACGGCTATTGGGACTATGTCATCTGGCATGAGCTGGATGACAGTGCCGACTTCGATCTGGGATACTGCCAGATGGTGGAACAGATGACTGCCGACAAGGTGCAGCAGATGGCACGCCGACTGCTCGACTCCAAGCGCTGCATTGAAGTCACGATGCTCTCTGGAGAACCGAAGGAAGCACTCTTCCACATCGATGACATGCACTGCCAGAAGTGTGCGAAGCGCATCCGCGGCCGACTGCTCCGCCAGACGGGCATTGACAGCATGGAGGCCGACATCCGCCAACACAACATCACTGTCCGCTTCGACGGCAGTCAGCAGACGGCAGACAGCATCCGTACCCTCATCACGCGCATCGGCTACACACCCGTAGGAGCCTGCCGCTGTGGCAAGGGGGCATACGCCTACTTCCTCATCCCTGCCGACCAGGCCATCCCGCAGACCATTGACCGCGTGAAGGCCATCAAGGGTGTCCACGATGCCAATGTCAGCAGCATGCGCAAGTCGCTGGCCGTGAAGTATCATCACCAGGAAATCACCGAGGAACAGCTGTTGGCGGCTCTACAGCAGGCAGGCATCCAGGCCAAACTGCCCAAGCCCCACCAGTGCAGTGAAAAGAAATAACCGAGAAACGCAAATCGGGCATTGGACATTGAAATACCCCTCTTGAGAATAAAAAATGGGCTGACTGCTTGGTCAGTCCATTTTTTTTTCGTACCTTCGCAGGCGAAAACGCTTGCCCTGATAGTTAAATGGATATAACAAGGTCCTCCTAAGACTTAGTTCCGCGTTCGATTCGCGGTCGGGGTACTGAAGCGAAAGCAGGAGGAAAAGAAAAATTGCAGCATGATGAAGAAAATAGTATGCTTTATGCTTGGGCTGCTGGCAATGGCCGGCTGCGGAACGGATGACAGTACACCTAATACTAATCAGGAGGCTGCCATCACGGTATCGACAGAGAAATACTCATGGGATGCTACTGTCACCGAACAACAGGTGGAAATGACGGCTAAGAGCCGTTGGACGGCGAAGAGCAATGTGGGCTGGTGTGAGCCCTGGAAGTCGTCGGGCGATGCCGATGACAAG
>ODAI012839518.1_pt1 | contig 16529 bp, 35 predicted proteins | sample 1539321 | NCBI WGS metagenome assembly ODAI01 (sample SAMN02144231, study PRJEB22623) | gut metagenome | biome: sheep rumen | host: Ovis aries | place: New Zealand | reverse complement strand
GATATACTCTTTTGACTTGCTTTTTACATGCGTCAATAAAAGTTTCATCAAGGTAGTCTAAACTATACATTTAACGTCACTCCTTAATACAATCACTTTTTATCTAAAACTAGCTTCGTACCCTTTTTCCATTCGAAAGTTTCAACAGACTTATAAAGATCATTAAATTCTTCATTGACTTGCGGCTTAATATTCACTAGTGTGATAGAATTATTTAATGAAACTTTAATATCACCAGATGACTGTAATTTTGTCAATTCTGAAATAAGTTCATCACTATCATACTCTGAAATTTCTTCTACCTTATTCATATCTAAGGTAAAAGTACTACTTCCAAAATAACCGCCTAAATAGCTTAATACATTAATAATTTCCATAGTTTTTTGCTCCTTTATTGATTAATTTCCATACGTGTATAATTAAATAGTCATAAAAAGAACCTTGACTTTCGCCAAGGTTCTTAATATATTAGTAACTAATTTCTTTAATTGCATATTTTACACACTTTACATAGTCTGTAAGACGATTTTCATTAAGAACATCTACAAGATCTTCAAGTGTATTGATTAGCTCTGCTTTAGTAGAAATCTGTCTTACTGGTCTCTTACCACTAGAAGTAAGATATAGAGTAAATGTATAGAATGTATCTTCAGGATTTACCTTAGAGATACCACAAAGTTTAATTCTATTTTCATCATCATCGTCTATATTTCCAGTATAAATAGATACATTCATTCCATCTTTTGCAGTGCTCTTACTCTTAACAAGCATGGTACCTCTACCACCACTTGAAAGATTATTGCAAAAATCTACAATGTTAGTATGAAGAGCCTTCCACTCCTCATTATATGCTTTAGGAGTAGAACTTGTAAGATGTGCGACAAGTCCCTTTACATAATCTTCAAAATCAGAACCATCTGCATTTGGAATAGCCTTATATACCTTAGAGTTAGATCTAATAAGTGAAACTTTTTCCTTTATATGAATTGTAGGTGCCTTATAATCATCTTCAGGAAGACCAACTTTCTTAGCAATCTCAGCTCTCAGCTTATTATGTGCATCTTTAAACTCATCCTTACTAATAAGGTTACCAGGTCTCTGAGGAAGTGTATCTCTAAGTTCCTCACCATACTTTTTCTTGAGCTCAACAGCTTCCTTATACATAGACATCAGTTCACTAACTGACTTACTTCCAAAATCTGGATGGTATGCCGAGAAAAATCTTGCAGTAGGAATATCACCAACATCAACTGTTGATTTATTCTGTTCAAATTCATCTAGATGTGAATTTCTATATTCCTTCCACTTCTTATCTGCTTCTTTAATTTGCTTCTCGTACTTTACACCCCAATCAGCATCATGTTCGTGCTTTGCCCAAGAATCAACTACATCATAACCTGCACCTTTGTTATTAGCAACTGTGGTATAGGTTTCATTCTTTGTGCCAATAACAATAGCCTTAATGTCAGCAGCTACGTCTCTTGCAACATTATAGATGAAGAGTGGAGTAGCACTGTAAGTGCCATCGTCATTTGGCTGGAAATACTTCTCATCAACATTTCCAGACAGCTTAAACTTCTTGTTAGACAACATTTCAAACAAATTCATGATAATTTCTCCTTTCAGAATTATAGGTTCATTTGCTTGATACAATATATATTTTAATTTTATATTGTATTTTAATTATAACATATTTTTGATTATTTGTAAACAGATTCTTCTGTTTTAAACTAGTTTTTAGCTATTTTCTCGCCTAGCGTTATTGTCCACGATATCGTCAAACCACCTAGCTCCAATCTCAAATCTAGCCATGACTATAGCATTCACATTAGATAAATCAGACAATTTGATAGATACTATAGTTAATTGGTCTTGGTATTTGTTATCTCCAGTAAGATGGTATACTTCATTCATTAACTTTCCTTTAATGATGTAAATATCATCATTCCTCATTTTGCATCCATGTTCTTCTAACCACTTCACTAAAGCATTTAGATTATCGTCATCATCTGATAAGCCTTCTATAGTAAAAGCAGAACCATCATATAGTTCGTGAAGATCAGATGCTTTAGCATTTATAATGTTCATAGCAATCCCCCTTATACTTTTATAGAAACACACGCTATCCTTTCAAAAACAATAGCTATTTATAAAAATTCACATTCAAAATAATATATGAAAAATCCTCTTTTTTAACACCATCGCTTATCTATTATTTCAGGTGCTTTTATTTTTATTTCACTTTTATAACTTCCAGAATAATTATATATTTTTATTGTTTTTGCAGTATCTTTAACAAGTTGTTTACATATTTCCATAGTATGATTTAGATCAACTGGTTTATTAATAAACTTAAATTTTACATAAAAAGCACCATTACTACTAACTATACATTTAACCTCTTTACAGCCTTTTGGCAAATCTATCTCTTCAAAATACTCTGGAAATTCAGCATAAAATTCATCTATTGAACAATAAGCGTATGCATTAATAGTACTCTTTGAAAAATAAGTTATTTTACAGGGTATTCGTATACTCATAGGATGAAATTCTTGCTTATTTGTTAAATATTCTATAATTTCTTCTTCAGATATATTACAAATAAATGACTTATCTTTATATTTTTGGTTATCTTTTTCTTTATCATAATTTGCACTGTCATTTGCGCTATATTCAATAGTTTCAGACTTATTTATTTTAGATAGATAATATGATTTACCATCAGTTGCAATATAGTAACCTAAAGTTGTAGCTACCCAACCTAAACTAATGCTTGTTTGTCTAGTTGTACCATCTGATGCATAGTATGGATCAGCGTAATCACTTATCCAATGCATATGATAACCAGAAAAAATTTGAGTAATTTCTAATTTTTCTAATGTGTAATCAGTAACACTACACTTTTCCATAAGTCTCTGTAGTTTTGACTTCATAACAGTATCAATATTTGATACAGCAGTATTAAAAATTGAATAAAATAATTTATTCATTTCTTCTGAATTTTTATAATCATTACAATTTACTGAATTTGCTAACTTATTAAGCATTTTAACTTCATTATCACTTAATGCTATATCATTTTCTATTTTATATTTACAAACTGAATATTGTAAATTTTGCATAATAGTAGTACTAACACATGATTCAACTTGATTTTGCACATCTCTCTGATCTAAATCATGCTGATTTGTTTCAAAACATAATAAATAATATTGAATAAGTTTTTTAGGATTTACAATTCGTTTAATGCTAAAAGATGGTGTTTGATTATAATGATCTATTGTGTCTTGACTAAGTATATATTCTTCTACAGGAATATTCAATTCTTCATATAAATCATCTAAATATTTTACATTATCTGTTATATGTGATTTTAAAAATTTTTGATAATTAGCATTAGTACGTTTAAAATCATCTACATCACTTTTATTTTTAGATAAATCTTGTAATTCAAGTAATGATGTAGATTTAATTGCATTTTTAATATATTCAGTATATTCATCATGCAGCATAAAAAATCCTCCTTAAGTCATTTATTATTTAAAACATGGTTCAAGACAATTTTGTGAAGTAATGGCTGTTTAATCAGAAGATGGTCAGTCTTCAGCCAAGCATAGCTTTACTCCTCTATATACATTATTAACTCTAATTCGTCTTTAAATTCCTGATCTTCAAGTTCTTGCATATATCGTTCATACTCATCAGGATCATTTTCTCTCATATCATAGAGTTGTCTTAGTAGTCTACCATAAAATCCCTGAGATCTTGATAAACCTTCAAATGTCTTTAGTATATCATCTCTTTTTAGCATTACAAACCACCTCCTATAATTTTTTCACTATATAACTAGATCTAAGAACTGGAAAAATTGCTTGTTGCATGCCAGATGTTCTACCTGATTTGAATGATTTTATAATAGCGTCAACCTGTTTTTGATTGGGTTCTTCAGCAGTAAAATATATCAAGTCTGAAAAATCATAAAAATTAGTCACATAACATTCAGATTCTGGTACATCTATGAGTAAATTTACAGCTTCTTCACTAGAATACATCTTACAGTTATATTCTAAATCTTCTTCATCAGCATCTTCAACAACCATAGCAAACCAAAAATTATCAAATCCAGATAACTCAGATATAATTCTATAAGCTTGTTCTTTATTATCACGATTAAAAGATGTTATAGCTTTTATATCTTCACCTTTCTTTAATCGTAAATATACACTTTTTGGAATTTGAATTCTAAGTAACATTATTATACTCCTTAAAAATAATAATGACTTAGTCATAAAGACTAAGTCATTTTTCACTTTCATACTATTATAATTAAATAGCTCTTATGTTGGTGGATTGAATGTAGGTATAAATGTTTTAGCAGTTCCATCATTGAGATAATTATCTAAAGCCTCAGTGAAGTCTTTATAGAAATTATCAGGGTTATCTATAGGTATATCTGTGTTTTTAGCTAAATATAATATTTCTTTACTATACTTACCTACTCTAATTTTGTATTCTTCATTATTGACATCAGGCTGAGTAATGACTTCGTATAATTCAAGAGAATTATACTCAGTTAAAGCTGAATTCGCATGCATTGTGAATCTAATTATTTCACCATTCTTATCAATAATAGAAAAATTAACTGCAGATGTATTTTCGTCTGACATTATAATTGCATTTAAAATATTCATGAAAATCACCCTCAATTTAAGTTTTCAAGATAGTCTAAAAGAGACTTTAATTCTTTGATATTATACTCAAAGTCAGCATCTTTATATCTTGTATAATAATCAATGATATCTACAAGATCGTCAATATAGCCACGATGATCATGATTTACTAAATCTGCTTCAATAGATCTAGCTGGAATTAAATCCCAGTTTTGTCCATACATTTTATCAAGAACGTTGCTTTTAAGTCTTATGCAAATTTTATTATATCGTGTTGCAAACTCTTCATAACTCATAAAATCAAGCCTCCTTAATTAGGATTTGCGATTTGAACTATGATTTTATTATTTCCAGGTTTAATGTATTTTACTTCTACATAGCCATTATTTGCAACAAATCTGTCCATGTTGTCTTCATCAATAGCTCTCATCATATTCATATTGTCGTCCCAAAATTCAATATGCAACATGTCTAATCTTTCAACCTTATCTACAAGTTCACTTATATTCATAACATATTCCTCCTTATAATTCTTTTACCATTTTTTGAATTGGCCTAAATCTAGTTACTAGTTCTTTTACATCTGCTCTAAATCTATTCTTAAACTCTTCATTTTTCCACATTTCATCATAAGAACTCATATCATATGCCTTAAGAAGATCGAGCTTAATGTCTTCATCATATCCATAAGATTCTACTAGTGCGTAGTATCTATTATATATGTCAGTCAAAGTATTGTAAATATCTTCACTTACATTTTCTAACTTAGATAGAAATGTTTTAATGTCAGCAATAGCTAGTTCATCGTTTTTAATATTAAGATTCCTACTGTTTCTTAGATGATAAATAATATCTCTTTGTGTGAAACTATCATGATATAAAGATGGACTATCATCTGACTCATTCGCAAATTCAGTCATTGCTGCATGCCAAACATGATTTTTATACTCAGGTAGCTTAAGAATCTCATCTAAAGACTTCATAATAATGTCCTCCTTATTTCTTTATGATTCTATTATACAAATCATCTAACTCATTAAATTCAACATGTATAGTAACATCTTCATATTCTGGAATTTCTCTAAATTCTCCAGTGTTAAAGTTATAGACCTCTAAGAATAGTCTACCATCTTGTTCATAGCAGTATTTAGATTTTTTAAAGATTCGAGCTTTTATATTATTGTCATTTATATAGTTTACGAATTTATCTATAGCAATTCCTAATTCTTGTTTAAAGTTTATGTTTTGTGGTAGTTGCATATCATTATAACAAATTTCATTCATGTCATCATCATAAATTTCAACACAAATAAGAAATCTTTTTACAAATGTAGAAATATACATATGAAAATAATATTTAGAATCTCCAATATCATAATCAAATGCACCCACATCTTTATAAATTTTATTCATATCACATATGCATTCATGTAGTGGTATATTTATGTCTAATTTTGCTTTTTCAGTATAATCATACATAAAATTTCACCTCCAATTAAAACAAAATGCTAGTCTCATTTAGAGGCTAGCATTGTTCTCATCCTTATATAGTTAAATAGTCCTTTAAATATACTCTAAATCAGCTTGATGCTGTGGATCAGACTTAGCAAAATAGATATATGCTTCCATAACATATCTACCAAAATTTTCTATAGCACTAACTTCATCAGTAATGTCATCGCCATCTACAAGATTACTTCTATGACCATCAGTTATTGCATCACAATAGAATTTATATCTCATTTCTTTATCACCAAAGAAATGATACTTTCTATCCTCACCCAAGTCCTCATTACATCTCATATTATTGAACTTATGATTGTACTTGTTTCCTAATTCTTTAGACAGCGTATCTAAAATCATTTTTAATTCCTCTGTGTCATAAGAACAAGAATTCAAGAATTTCATGTCAATATACATTTCAATAACCATAACTAATCACTCCTTATTTTCTTTGAAACTTTAATTTATCTAACCAGCCAAATAAAGCTGCAATCTGACCATTTTTAAGAGCATTTTCGTGTAAATTATTATCTACTACTTTATACCAATTTTCTAAAGCACTAACTTCTTTGAAAGTTAGTTCAGTATTAGCAGTAATAATAATTTCAAGTTCTACATTTGAATTATTCACAGATATATTGTATTCAATATTATCTATTTTGTCACTGTTTAGAGATTCAACATCTAAATGACCCTTAATTAGTTCATTATAAACAATATCTTTAGTTATTCTTTCACCTAATGGACCACAAACGTCTTCCATAAAAACTGTTTCTGTATATATCATTGTATGTGTCACCTCTTTTTCAAAAAACAAATGACTTATCTATTTCTAGACAAGTCATTTTTCGCATCCATATTTTAGCAATAATCAGCCCAACTAATTGAACCCATATTATTGTATCGTATCTTAATACCATAATTCTTCATAAAGAAGTCATCCATAAATTTGTAGAAATCATCTGTTACATTGATAATAGAACCACCCTTTACATCAACAAACTTATCTGTCTTAAGAACTCTCATAATAGAAGGATTCTCTTCATTTTCATTCATGAATACATACTTAAATGAACAACCCAAAGAATCCAACTCACTATTAAAGTGTTCCAACATATCTCTTGTTATTACCTTCATGAAACATCGCCTCTTTTATATTAAATAGACCCTTGAAGAACAATTTAATCTAAAAAGGTGGTGGCTAAATATGTCTTACGGTTTTGTAAATGGTAAAGAAGCACATTCTAGAGATGAGTTTATTTTTGAATCTAGAGGATTTGAAGAAATTACTTCTGACGATGAACTCATTAAATTTGCAGAAAAAGTAACTAGTAATTGGTATAATGCTGGTCATAATCATTCATTTATTACATATTTCTTAAGTGACTATGCTTTAGACGAACCAAAACGTTCTTTAACTGATAAAGAATATGCAAGACTTAAAGAGCTTCAACAACAAGCTAAAGATGAATATGAAGCTGAACAGGCTAAATATAAGTATGAATTATATGAGGGCCGTCAAATGACTGAATCTGAAGTTCGTATGTTTTTAGATAAACATATTGAAGATGCTATTAAACGCTGGGGTGAACATCATTTCTATACTGAACTAGCAAAAGAACGTAAAGACAAACTACTATCCAAATTTAGAAATGGCGAAGTAATAGAAGTCGATTCTTATGAATATAATGATTCTTTTGGCTCTGGAACTGGTGCCTTTGATAAAGCTTTATATAGTGATGGTACTATTAAAGATCATTGTTACGGGTCATTAGATTAAATAGATACTAGAAGTATCTATGATAATGATGAAAAAGAATGATTAGGTGAATAATTATGAGAAGATATGTATTTTATTTTTGGACGTCTGATGAAGCAGACGATTATACAGAACAGTATGGCTTAAGTGTAGATGATACTATACTTAAAAATAAAACTGACTGTATGCTATTTGGCACTAAAATAGGAGAATTTGATGATCTTAAAGATGTCATCAATTATGCTAATCGTTATATAAATACTAGAAGTAGTAACGACTGCTCAGGTATTTATGACAATGATGAAAAAGAATGGATAAAGGAGTGGTAAGAGTGCATAATGAAAAAGAACTTGCTGATATAGACGAATCCATTAAATCTATGGCTTACGATGATTATTACTCAGGAACAAGATGTTTTAATAAAGATGAATTTCCTAGTAAAATATTGCAGAATAGATCTCTTATAAATAATTTATATGAAATGTATAAAATTTACCTTGATGAGGTATGGGAAAAGAATAATAAAAAGTAAATGAGATGGTCTAGTATGTCAAGTATTTTTGAAGAACTTAGAGATCTTAAAGATTCTAAAAATTACTCTAGAGATAGTTTAGAAATTTTAGCAGATAAATTAGAAAGTAAATATGTGCTAGACTAAAGACTATGGGTTTTTCTAATTAAACATTGCAAATAAAAGAAAGATTTGTTATAAAACTAATAAATGAGGAAATTAACGAATGATAAAATGTCAAATTTGTGGTAAAGAATATAGTGAAAGAGGACTAACATATCATATAACTCATACGCATAATGTTAGTAAAAAAGATTATTATGACACTTATAAAAAACAGCCAAATGAAGGACTTTGTAAGTATTGTGGTAAACCTACTAGATTTTTAGGGAATTGTTATGCTGAACATTGTAGTAATAAGTGTACTTGTTTAGATAGATATGGTGTTGAAAATAATCTATTAATACCTGAAGTCAAACAAAAAGCACATACTAAAGAAGCACATATGAAAGCTGCTAGTAAACATAATTATACAGAATTATTAGAAAAAGGCAAACAAACTTGTCTTGAAAGGTATAATGATAGAAATTTTAATAATAGTGCAAAGTCGAAATTAACTAAAAAAGAACGTTATGGTGATGAGAATTATAATAATCGAGAAAAAGCCAAAACAACCTGTTTATCAAAATATGGTACTGAGAATCCTATGCAAAGTATTGGTAAACAGTCTGTAAGACAAACAAATCTCGAACGTTATGGAGTTCAATCACAATTTCAATTAGACACTATTAGAGAAAAATCTAAACAAACAAAATTAAGCAGATATGGTGATGTCAACTATAATAATAGAGACAAAGCAAAACAGACTTGTTTGAATAGATATGGTGTAGATAATCCAATTAAAGATAAGTCTATTCAAAAGAAAGCATTGTCTCATACAATTAGTAAAGCAGAAGATTTGTTAGAAGAATTCATTAAAACATTTTATGATGGTGAAATCTTAAGAAATAAAACAGGTATTATTGGTAGGCTTGAACTTGACTTATATTTACCTGATATAAAATTGGCGATAGAGTATAATGGCATACGCTATCATTCTATAGAAATGGGTAAACCTAAAGATCGTACACTTAAAAAATCTATTGCTTGCAAAAATAAAGGCATAAGACTTGTACATATCTATGAGTTTGAAGATTTTAATATACAAAAACAACTGCTTAAAGATTTAATTTTAGGCAAAGACAACTATGATAAAAGAGACTTTAATAAGAATAACTTTTTAGATATACCTGAGCCAGAGATCGTATATAAAGATGATAATTATACTGTATATGGTGCAGGTAAGTTATATAGGAGGTAATTTATATGCTAAGTATTCTTGAAAAAATTTTTAAGAAAAAAGGGGGTGATCAAAATTCTCGTGGTACAACTTTAGATGGAAATATGATCTACACACATAACTGTGCTGCGAGAATTTAGCTGGGGGACTATCCCTTGCTAAATAAAAACACATTGTTTGTGGAAGATTGGAACAGACTGCCTCAATGATGGCCGTTGGTAGCACTTTGGCGACTACTATAGATGGCACACATAAAGGTGCTGGAATGACTAAAATGCAGGGTCAAATTTCTAGAGTGCAGTACTATTTTGAAAACCAAAAATGGATTAACGAAACTTATTTTAAGCAGCGTGGTCTTGATAGTTTAGGTTATACTATTGGTACAGAAAATTCTGAATCTGTAGAAGATATTGTACTTGAAGGTGATATTGATCTTGAGAATAACAATGGTAAGACAGTAATTGATTTTGCTGGTGAACATGCTGAGATAGATCATAGACACGATCAAAAATTCGAAGAGGTGTAATATGAGTGTATTAGATGAGGGTTATACAAATTATAAGAAACGTAAAGACAAATGTCCTATTTGTGGACATGAAAATACTAGGGCTTGGATAACTGAAGAGTATTATACCGTAGAAGATTTTTACGTATGTGACAATTGTACGTATTTTGAGTATATGTGCTATTGTTCTCCAATATATGGAATATCTGAGCACTATGATAAAAGATATGAAAATGAGGTACGTGATCAAGAAATTAAAGTATTTTCAGATGAAGAATATTATCACATACCACTTTGAGAGGAACTTATATGAAAAAGTTATGTTGTATTATTTTAGCAGCTGGACTACTTTTTAGTATGTCTGGCTGCTCTGATTCAAAATCAAATAGCACTACTAGTAGTGTAATAGAATCTGAGGTAGATCTACCTATAGATTCAGCTAAAAATCTTATGATTATGACTGGTAGAAAAAGCAATAATTGTGAGTTTAAATTGACTGACGTTATAGAAGTAAATGCTAGTCATGAGCAAGATTCAAGTAATTCAGATAGTTTTATACCACCAATTTCATTTACTTATAATGTGACTACTGAGGGTCAATTAAACAATAATAGAGTTCATGCAAATCAGGTTATGATTACTGATAATGAAAGTGAAACTAAGACTGAAGTAGAAATGTATACTCAAGTAGATCAAGATAAATCTGATACTGTTACTACTGTAGATGGTATGGCTTGGTACCCATCTACTAATAATAATGAGTTAGCTGCTGTAGCAACTATATTCAGTAATCCAGATAGTTTTGAAAATGTAGAGTATAAAAAAGAAGATAGTTCTTATAAGATAGAACTACCTGTTAATGATATATTGTCTAATAATATGCTTGGAACATTTATGACTAACTATATAAATCAAATTTTTCAAAATAATAAAGTAACTGGAACTGTTACTATTAAAATAGATAACGATCTACATCTTACTAATTTGAGTATGGATATTAAGAGCTCAGAACTCAGTAATATTAGTAGTGAGTATAAAGAGGGTCTAAAAGATTTTAATTTTAATGCAAAAATTGATATGATATTTTCTGACTTTGGAACTGTCGATCATTTAAAGATGCCTGGAAAATTAGACTAAAAAATGCTGTACAATTTTTTGTACAGCATTTTGTTTTTTAATCATCTGCATTAAAGATAAATACGAAATCTGGATCCTCCAAACTTACTACAACTGTCTTATCATTTTTATCTTTGACATTCACATTGAAGTTATCGAGTATACCCACGATATCGTATTTCTCATTCTTATCAAAATGATCATCATTGGTCTTTGAAATTACATAACTTCTCATTCTATACCCTCCCCATATTAAGTAGCCCACTTTTAGGTGGGCCACATTTTAATACCTTCTTGAACCTATTACCTTGTTGGTCCTATCCTGGCCAGCAATCAAAAGATCCCACATAAACTTATGAAGACTGTCAACTGACTTCTGTCTCATAATATCCATCTCAATCTTTCTTCTGGAAGGACAATCCCTTGCAGTTCTGATGAGCTCCAGGCAGTTAGCCTTTGCATCATCCAAAGCAGTACCTGTGCAATATGTAGAAATTTCCTCTCTGTGAGTGATGATTACATTTGCCACTGTACCATCCTTATCTGCCAAGTTTACATTGATTACCATCTTTGCCATAATATTAACCTCCTTGGTGGTTTTCCGCCACCTTTATTATATTTATATTATAACACAGAAAATCAACTTTGTAAATAGATTATCTTATTTCTTCATCAAACATTTTACTAGAAATCATAAATGTCAACACAATATTTATCATAGCAATAACTATTGCTGCAGTTGGATTTGATATGGCCTCTATAGAATTTCCAATTTTTGCTTGAAGAATCATCCAGATTATGATTGACAGCACTGTAAGAATTTTTAGCCAACTAGAAAAATATTTAGATAATTTTACACGATTTCTTTTGCATATAATGATTGCGGCTTCAAATGTAGCAAATATCATACTCATCACATCACTAAACATTACATATATTAATGGTTCAAGTGTCTTAAAGACAATAGCTATAATACTAAATACTATTATTTGTATACATATTGTTGATGTTATAAATCTTCTATTCATAAAAATTTCCCCTTTTAAAATAAATAGAACCTATTTAATTATAAAAGGAGGTGCTCACTATGGCAGAATTTAGAGGATATTGGTGTGAAAGAGACAAGAAAACTTGGGAAGACACTAACTGGGCAGAAAGAAATTATGAAGAACTGCTCATAGAAGAAGATACTTTTGAGGGCTATGGATATTTTTATGATATGAATGGCGTTTCAAAAAAATTAATGACTTTTATCAAGTACATAAGACCAAATCCAATATATCCACCATATTATGGTCCATTGTATACTGCAGAGTTAAAAGAATACTTAAAGAAGTATGATTTTTGCTATCCAATGTACGATGGTCATGATGAAAATCATGTTCAAATACACGATAGGTTTGAAAGCAATGAGTTAAATGATATGTTAAGTAGGTGATTTTGTATGATAAACATTAGACAAGGACTATTTGAAACTAATAGTTCTAGTACTCATTCATTCTGTATTCCAGGACATAAATCTTTAAAGATTCCTAAAGAAATTAGAATGTCGCAGTTAAATAGATATGTAGATCCGTGTCATTTAGATACAATTGAAGATCGAATTGCATATATGTACTGTGAAGCTGAAGATAATAACTATAGAGCAGATTTTATTGACTATTTAAAGCATAAGGGTATTGAAATCATAGATGACAGAACAGATCCATATGATTTTCCTGGATATATGTTTAATTATGATTTTAATGAATCAGAGTTAGATAATTTTCTATTTAACCCAGATTCTAAGTTTATTTTAGATGGCTCTTACGATGAACTCAATAGATTAGAAAAAGAAGGCTATTCTATTATAGATGTAAGAGTTTAAGAATTATTTTTGGAGGGAATTTATGGAAAGAAATGTGGTTTTTGATTTAGATGATACTCTATGGCCACTCAATAAAATAGCTTGTAAGTTACTAAACATAGATTTTAGAAAAATCAATTGTTTTATTGCATCAGAAAATAAGCTACTTACTGATGATGAAAAATCTAAACTTATAAGTCTCTATGGTAATCCAGAATTATGGAAACATATTAGCTGGTACAGTGGCTATAAGACTCTAATGGATTTAGAGAAATATAATGCTAAAGTATGGATAATTTCTAATTGCATGAATCAAAAAGTAGCTGATTTTAAAAGAAGTTTCTTAAGTAAAGAATTAAATATACCAGATAATCAAATTATATTGAATGTTAGTTCTGAAGTAAGAGAAAAGAAATTGATTGAAGATACTTATATTTTAGCAGATGATTCGCCATTCAATATAGAAAATTCTAATGCTACTTATAATATAGTTCCAAATAGAGCTTGGAATCAGAGTATTCATAAATCTGGCATATATAGAGTAACAAATCTAGTTGACATTATAGAATTATGTAAGATACTTTTGAGTACGTAAAGTACTATTTAATTATAATAGTATGAACGTGAAAAATGACTTGTCTATATGACAGGTCATTTTGTTTTTTAGAAGGAGTGATTTGTTATGACTGAATCATGGACAATCTATATAAGAGTTAGAGATGAAAATACTAATAGCTTATATAAAACGTATGAAGATCTTGATGAAGATGGTAGAGACCGCATAAATAGAACAGGTAAAGCAAAAGTTATTTCTACAAATTGTTTTGAATGTAGTGAACATGATGAAGTAGGAATAGATATTACTGTTGAAATCCTAGACAAATTCAATAACATGCCTGACAGAAAAAAAAGAAGAAATGATTTATGAATTATTTACCGGTGCATATGTTGAACCTTGGCTAGGTTGGTTTTGGGACGACTTAGATGAAGAAGATTGGTGTATATCTATAAGATATAATGGAAGTTGTAACACTTATGAGGACGGATATTATGATGGATCCCCAAAAGAGAATGTACATGAAGAATTAGTAGATGAATATATAGATGAAGATACTATTTACATAACAAAAAAAGACATTAGTCATATACATATTAATAAATTGGTCTCACCTGACAAAGATTCTAAAGATGATATTTGGTTTGACGTAGATGATGATAGTATTGAAGTAAATGATATAGTTTACGGTCATAATAAATATGGTGAGGAACTTATATATATTTATATATCTGGTAAATGTACTAAAAAAGAAAAAGATGTTAGCATAGTTGATTGTACATTTAAGTGTTCATTAGAGATGTATGCAAATGAAGATGGCTTCAGTGAGGCGTATAGAGAAAACAGTGATTGTGTAGAATTTTATGACGGTGAAATAACTATTAGGAATAAAGAAATTAACTTAGTTGAAAAATGGGAACTAAGCTACTTTAATACACATACAATAATATATGTATATTTTAACAAAAATTAGTTTAAAGTAATTAGTATGAATGCGAAAAGACTCATTATTTGATGAGTCTTTATTTTTAAAAGAAGGTTGTTACTTTATGTATATTGGACAAGTAGTCATTGCATCAAAATATGAGGATGATATCTATGTATTAGTAAAATCTGAAAATGGTACAGATAAATTAGTGATCAAAAGTTCTGATAGTCTTGTAGTACTGTGTGATAAAGAACCACATGATAATAGCATACCAACTATTGTAAGAATGTCTTTTGAGGAATTTTCACAAAATATCACTGGAAATGGCCAAGATGCATATTTTGATGGAGAATTAGAAAACATTAGAGGAATAAGTATTGTATAAAGGAGTGATTGCACATGTTGTATAAAGACATTAAACCTATTTTATATTCTGAAGATGCAGAAATGTTTGAGGATATTTTTGAAAATGGAGAATTTAGTTATAATGAACCTGTTATGATTGATCAGCTATCTATGTATGATAATAGAGATAGTGAAGAAGCTAAAAGTATTGCTGAAGCATTCGGCTGTAGAATTGATTCTAATGGTGATGATATTTGGATTCCAGCTGGACTGCCATTTTCAATAAAAAGAGGAACTGATTCTTATACTGAAATGGTCATTTCACATAATGGAGCTAGCTATTATCCAAATTATGTAGACGATGATACAGATATTTCAGTAAAATTGACAGAATTTGGTAAAAAGTTAAATCAGTATGCTAAAAATATATACACTGATCTTGTAAGTGCATATAATAATATCAAATACATTGAAAGAATTTTTGGCGTAGCTATTATAAGGAGGTAAATTATTATGATTGGAGTTATTTCTAACAAAAAGATTTTTGAATTCAAAGACGAGGTTGATTTAGGTACTGCTCTAGAAAAATATGGCGAAGATTATGGTTGTAGTGTAATGATTATTGTAGATAAATCTGATAAAGTACGAGCAATTTTAATTAGAGGCGTTTGGGAATTTATGCCTAAGATAGATATTGGTGAACGTTATTATATTTATGGCTGTCGTGAATCATCGAGTGTATCTGATTTAAGTAAATTTAGTACACTATCATTAGAAGCAGATTATGAAATATCTAAACATTCATTTATATATGATGTATTTACTGCTCCAACAGATCTAAATCAATATCTTACTAGTAACTAAGGGCTATTTAAAATATATATACTTCTTTGCAGGAAGTATATATATTTTAGCTGTTTTTTGAAAGAGGCGATTGTTGTATGAGAGATAGAACACCTAAAGAACTTCATATGAAGAGTAAAGAATCAACTATACCAAATATAACTGACACTCTCTGCAAAATCATTGGTGGTCAAAAAATAATGATATATTCTGATGAAGATAGAGCTATTTCTCATACATATCCAAATTTTAGTTCTTGTGGACTGGATGTTCTACTTAACTGTCAATCTTTTACAAAATCTAATACTGGTCTACAAATACTTGAAGATATTGAAAATCATTTAAGTGGAATTGAGATTGAAGATAAAGAATTAAGAGAAAAGATAGATCAATGGTATGTAGGCAATCTAAGCTATCGTATGGATAACAACAATTATGAATTTGAAAAATACTTGAAATCTAAGTTGAAAAGGATGATTGATGATGAAGTATGAATTATACGCTAGAGTAACTTTAGATAATGACGAAATAAATCAGCTTATGGAACTTATATTGACAAATGCAATTACTAGTGAAGCTCCAATACATACTGAGCCAATATTTATGAG
>ODAI011296734.1_pt1 | contig 16529 bp, 14 predicted proteins | sample 1539321 | NCBI WGS metagenome assembly ODAI01 (sample SAMN02144231, study PRJEB22623) | gut metagenome | biome: sheep rumen | host: Ovis aries | place: New Zealand | reverse complement strand
TTATTGTTCTTATAAAGCTGCCTTTAATATTGCAGATATTCTTGTTATTTATTGGCTATGGGATGCTTTTAGAATTCATGATGAACAGGCAAGAAATGGATGCTCAATATCGAAAAGGCTATCTTATACTCTATGGCTTACTGCTTGTTTGTGCTCTTGTTCTTAGCATTATTTATTTAAGAAGTACAATTGGTCTTTATGTAACGAATTTGATGATGGAAATGCTGCCATTTTTCTTTGCCTGGCTAGTAGGCCTTTTGTTCCAAAATAGAGAAAACTCATTTCCTGCTTCCATAAGCCTGATCATTACAATAATTGTCTTTTTGACTTTTTTCATCATGAAATTACCAGCACTGCAGCAGGCTATCAAAGTTGATGCGAATACGCTATTCTGGCCAGGACTCATCATTGATATGCTTCTTCTTAGCATCAATATGGGATTAAGTACATGTATTATTCATATCAATCAAACAAACAAATCACTTGAAATCATCTCGCTTGTACTCGCGATACTCTTGCTTGTACTGACATTACCAATAGGTAGCTGGAGTATCTTTAATGCTCTGACACATTTCTCTAAGATTATTATTCCTCATCTCTATCTTTGTTCTCTTTATCTTATTTGTATTCATGGTATTTGTTTGCTTAGAAAATGAAAAGAAGTGGCTTGGCCACTTCTTTTGCATTATTTACGAATAGTAATACCAATCTTTCTTTCCACTTTCGCAAGTTTCTTATAGGCAATACGTCCTGCCTTCTTAGCACCTTCATCAAGAACTTTCTCAATTTCACCACTTGCCATGATTTGGTTATAGGCATCCTGAACTTTCTGTAATTCAGCCCCGACAATTTCAGCTAAGTCCTTCTTGAATTCACCATAGCCTTTTCCTTCATACATGGCTTCAATTTCTTCATAGCTCTTATGACCAAGGATGGAATAGATTTCCATCAGGTTAGAGATACCTGGCTTATTTTCTTTGTCATAGCGTACATGACTGTCGCTGTCTGTTACAGCTGACATGATTTTCTTCTTGCTGACATTAATTGGGTCAAGCATATAGATACAGCCTTTACCAGTTGGATCACTCTTGCTCATTTTGCTTGTAGGATCTTGCAGGGACATGATACGACCGCCAACACGTGGTGTTAATGGCTCAGGTATTTTAAATGTGTCAGAATAGCGGTGGTTGAAACGTTCTGCCACCATGCGAGCTAATTCGACATGCTGTTTCTGGTCTTCACCAACAGGCACATAGTCAGGATCATACATTAAGATGTCGGCATTCATCAATGATGGATAGTTAAAAATACCAGCTCCAATAGATGTATCCTTTCTTGCCTTAGCTTTTTCAACCTGCATCTTATATTGTGTCATACGGCTAAGTTCACCCATTGAGACCATGCAATTTAAATACCAGCCTAGCTGAGCATGTTCTTTAACATCTGACTGTAGGAATAATGTCACTTTTTCAGGATCAAGCCCGGCAGCTAAATAAAGCGCAATCAAATCCTTCGTATTCTGTCTTAAATCTTTTGGCTCCTGATAAATTGTCATGGAGTGTAGATTAGCGACAAAGATAATCATTTCATAATCATCCTGGAAACTTACAAAAGGTTTGATCGCTCCAATGTAATTCCCTAAAGTTACTCTACCTGTTGGTTTAATACCACTTAACATTCTTTTCATCTTATGTCTCCTTTCGCATTTAAAGGAAATAAAAAAACACTTATCCAAAGGACAAGTGTATAAGCCACCTTTGAAATGCCATCACATTCTGTCTACTAACGTAAGACTTAACGTTGAAAGATACTCAATTTCCCCTTCACCCTCACAGGTCCATTTGAAAGTGCGTCAATACCAGGCTTCCACCACTCCTGGCTCTCTGTGATTGCGTTTACTAACGTTATCTCCTGCTCATTGGTTTACGCCCTCAACTCTATCACTAAAGGTCTTTGTTGTCAATGAAACGCTTGCAACTTGGGACTATACTTTATGAGAATTTGTTGTATAATAGGGAATCGAGGAGGCAAGAAGATATGGTGAGAATTTATACTGCCCCAAGCTGTGCATCTTGTCGTAAGGTCAAAGCATGGCTTAAAGAACACAATATTCCATATGTTGAAAAAAATATCTTCTCGGTCTTATTACGTGAAGATGAATTAAAGGAATTGTTGGAGCGTTCAGAAAATGGTACGGATGATATTATTTCCAAGCGTTCTAAAATTATTAAAGAGGGGAATATTGATATTGATGAGATGAGTGTAAGTGAGCTGATTCATTTTATTCAAAACAATCCATCAGTATTAAAACGTCCAATCCTCATTGATGAAAGAAGATTCCAGGTTGGCTATAATGCCGAAGAAATACGTGCCTTTATTCCTCGTGAATTACGTAACTTAGCAGAATGTACACAAACTGACTTCTGTCCACAGTTTACGGATCTCAAGATGGAATATGACCGTGATCACAAAAATGCATAAAATAGGTCCTTATAAAGGGCCTATTTTTTGTTGAGCGAAGAAATTGCACGTGTCAGCTTGCTTTGACAATTTTGTGTATATTGCAGCTTGTGTTTTTCAAGCAATGAGGCAAATGTCTTTTTGCCTTCTTCAAGATCACTTAGCTCAAATTCCATTTCATAATCTTCTTGATCATTATAATAATTGGCATCTAATGAAAGCATACCACCTTCTAGTGGTATATCATGACGAACAGTCTTTAAGCGACAAAGAATCGTTATTTCAGATAAATTAATATCCATATCTTTCAACATCTTTGTGATCTCATTGTCCTTCATGCCGCCCTCTAAAAAGAAGCGGGCATCATCCTTCGTTAAGGCAAGATTATATTCTTTGCGCCCAGTGCCTTCAGCCTTTGTCTTCACTGTCATCTCGTAGCTACTTTCTTTTTCACGAATACGCAAGGCAATACGTTTTGCTTGTAATGCATCGGAAGTAAAATACGTATTGGTCTGGGTATAGACGTGGGCTAGATGATCATAATAATGGGCAAGATTGTCAAATTGTTCACGGGATAATAAGATCTTATACTCGATTTCTAAATTTTCTTCCATAGTCCTCCTCCTTGCCTTATTATATCGCAAGATGGCGTCTTGAAGAAGTAGGATGAAATAGTTTATAATATTCCAAGTAGGTGATAATATGCAACGCTATGCAATTGTAGAAAGAGGCGATGAAGCCTCTGCAAGATTAAGCAAGAAACTGAGAAAAGATTTAGATGCTTTTTTGACATATGATGAGGTTCATCCTGAATTGGTCATTTCAGTAGGTGGGGATGGCACAATGCTGAGAAGTGTCCATGACTATATCGATCAGCTTGAAGAGGTGGCTTTTGTTGGCATTCACACTGGGACACTTGGCTTTTTTACGGATTATACGATTGATGAAGCTAACTTGCTTGTCTATGACATTAAGGATAAGGCATTAACGGTGGAAAAGCGCAGTATGATTGAAATAGAATTTAATGAACAAAAATTCTATGCCTTAAATGAAATGCGACTTGAGAACTCCATTCATTCCCAAGTCATTGATGTTTTCATTAATGGTGAACATCTTGAGACCTTTAGAGGAAATGGTCTCTGTATCTCGACACCATCAGGTTCTACGGCATACAATAAATCCATCCATGGCGCAATCATGGCACCTGGTCCAGAACTTATGCAGATCAGTGAAATAGCCGGCATTAATCATAATGCCTATCGTTCGCTTGGCTCTTCGCTCATTCTTAATGACAGCCAACATGTACGCCTAGAAACACAAAATTATCATAATGCGGTCTTATGTATCGATTTGGATGCCTTTCATCTTGAAGAGAATGTGACAATTGATGTCTCAATGAGTAAGAAATATGCCCGCTTCGCATCCTATCGTCAGGTCTCATTTATTGATAGGCTAAAGAAGGCTTTCTTATAATGCAGCTCGATTTTATCGCTAACAAAGAAGATGCCAATAACCGCCTTGACCTCTTCTTTTTAAAACGTGGCATATCGAAAAAGCTTCTCAAAGATTCTAAGTATTATGGCCTTTTATTAGTCAATGGAGTGCGTAAAACAGTACGCTATATAGTCGAAGAGGGTGATGTCATCAGCATTGTCTTCCCTCAGGAAGAAAGCAATATTGTTCCTATCGATATGCCTTTAGATATTGTCTATGAAGATGATTATCTTATGATTATCAATAAGCCAGCTCATATCGCCTGCATACCTAATCGTAAATATTATACAACATCACTTGCGAATGGGATTCAGTATTATTTTAACCAAAAAGGTATTCCGTCCACTGTTCATATGGTTAACCGTCTTGATAAAGAAACCCAGGGCTATATGATGATTGCGAAATATCGTTATATTCATGATTGCTTTGCCCGTGACATCAAAGCTGTGAAGCGTGTTTATCATGCTTTGGTAGAAGGCAATCCTGGCTCAGGTACTGTTAATAAGCCAATAGGCCATGCCCAAGGTCATGCCACAAAGCGCGCTATTGATGAAAATGGTGCTTATGCGATTACGCATTATCGCACAATTGCGACTTTTGAAAAGACAAGTCTTGTTGAATGCACGCTAGAGACAGGTCGTACTCATCAGATTCGTATTCATATGGCCTCACTCGGACATCCTTTAGTAGGTGACCCGCTTTATAATGAAAAGAGTACAGGAGAGTTTTATCTTGATAGCGTAGCGATTCGTTTTGAACATCCAATGACACATCAATATATGTCTTTCTATAAGGAAGACGCAAGAAGATAAATGATAGCCAGATGAAGTGGATAGTAGAGATAGAAGAAATAGGGAAGAGGGTGGCCTTTTCCCTTTTTGTGATTATAGAAGGCAAGAGGGATGATGGAAAGAAGGCTAAAGTATTGCAGTGGAGTCATTGTGATACTCATGACAAGACAGCCAACAAGCACACCTACTAAGCGCCATTTCTCTGGTAAATAATAAACCATCATAACAAGAATGATCCCGCCAATCCCATAATCAATCTGATAATCTGTCGAGGTGATTTTTGGCAATATACTAACCAAAAAGAAGACAAGCAGTACGGATAAGATGGAAAGAAGTAAATGCTTGTTTTTAATGCTGTAGTCAATACTCATGATAAGAAGTATGGAAAGAGAAAAGGAAATCAGAATGCTCATATAGAGCGAATGGGTTGTTATATACATGACAATCTGGCATAGGATGGCAAGAATGCTGACACGCAAGAAATAATGCATCCGATTATGTGTATAACGACACCCTTCGGCAATCATATAGGCAAAGATGGGAAAAGAGAGCCGGCCAATGATACGAAAAGGCGTATAGTCGTTTAAGAGTAATAAACCAATATGATCAATTGTCATGGTGATGAGAGCAAGATATTTAAGTGTTGTTGCGGATAACTTTTGCATAAAATCTCCTAAAAAAGCTGTAACACGAAGTTACAGCTAGTATTTCTTATGGGAATTGTCAAGTAGTTTATTCTGATAATCAATATCAAGCAGGATTCCCCCGGCAAACATGTAGGACCAAAGTGAAGATCCACCATAGCTGAGCATTGGCAAGGTGATACCGGTAATTGGTAATAAACCAAGAATCATGCCAATATTCCATACTTGCTGGAACAAGAGACAGCCAACAATACCCATCGTGAAGTATTTGTCACGGCCATTCGTACTATGAAGGCCGATACGTAAAACACAGATATCAAAGAAAGCAATGGCAGCAATCGTAATAAGGGCACCGAAGTAGCCAAAACTACTTGCGATAACCGCAAAGATAAAGTCTGTCTGACCTTCAGGGAAGGTTTTGACGAAGTTTCTAAAACCATGGCCAAAAAAGCCAGCAGTACCATAGGAGAGCTGTGAGAACCAGAGCTGCATCCCTTGATTGGCTGTTGTGCCTTCAGGATCGAGCCAGCCATAGACACGGCTTAATGTATGACCTTTAATGATCTTTGTAAAAATGCCATTCTGGAAGACAAATAAGTAGACGAGTAAGCCAATACCTAAAATTGCCAGAGTAAAGATCACAACAAACCAGCGTTTATTCACACCACTAGAAATAATGACAAAAAAGGCAGCAAAGGCAAATATCAACATGACCCCGGAGTCATTTTGCATCAGCATGAGGATGGCTGGAGGAATGAAAATCTTTAAGACTTTTAAGAAATAGCGAATATCGCTTTCGATAGTTGGAATAAGGACTTCTTCATTGTGTTCCTGCGTCATCTTTGCGAGGGCAATGACCATGATGATTTTCATGAATTATGAAGGCTGGAAGGAAAATCCAGGAATACGGAACCATGAAGTTGCCCCGTTGATATGGGGAACGATGGCTGTTGGCAAAACACTGATGCCTGTACGGATATAGACCTGATGATCAACACCAAGAAGGACAAGCAAGAAGATAAAAAGCCAATAAAGAATCTTAATATGTTTGTAGAAAGTATCTTTGCCAATACGATAAACTACAAAAAGTAAAATAAAGCCAAGAAAATAGTAAAATGCCTGTGACATCCATAAACGATAGGGATTGGCCACATTGTTCATTATTGGGGCAGCCGAGGCAATGCCTAAACAGCTGATGATACCAAGAATGAGTATAGCGTCAAAAAGTGGGTACTTTCTGAAGTATTCTTCAATTGTTTTCAAAAGTGCACCTCATTTCTTTTGTTTGAATTTGATTTCGACTATAGTATACTATAATTTGAAAAATCTTCAATTATTAAGGGAGGCAATTAGCAGTATGGAAAGCTATCAAATTGCGATCATCGCAGCCGTTGTTGTACTAGCTGTCGTATTATTCTTTGTATTTAAAAACAGAAAGAAAAAAGATGAATCACCAGTCGATCTCGATGCGTTGTTTGAAGCACTTGGCGGTCAAGATAATGTTGTCAGTGTTGAGGCCAATGGCTCAAAGGTGAAAGTGGTTTTAAAAGACAATAATGTTGTGAATGCAGAAGCATTAAAGGGACTTGGTGCGACTGGTGTTGTATCGACAAGCAAGGCAACACAAATTATTTTTGGAAAAGTTTCTGAAGATATTGTGAAATACATGAAAAATCGATTATAATTGATTATTTCAATGAAATTTTGAAAGTGTTTACAAGACGTGAAAAAACTCACGTCTTTTTTTAGCGCAAATCAGTTTACAAGCCTATTTTTCCATGTTAGGATAGGTTCGTTCAACATAGAAAGCTTTGGTCGAACTTTCTAATGTAAGGGCTTTAAAAACAATAAGGAGGACTCTATTCAATGAGTAATAAAGAAGTTTTTGAAGAAGCTTGGAGTGGCTTTAACGGTAGACTTTGGAAGGATGAAGTCAATACACGTGAATTCATTCAGGATAACTATACTGAATATACAGGTGATGAATCTTTCTTAGCTGAACCAACAGAAGCTACGAATAAATTATGGGGTAGATTACAGCAGTTACAAAAAGAAGAACGTGCTAAGGGTGGCGTTCTTGATATGGAAACAGAAGTAGTTTCTGGCTTAACTGCTTATGGTCCAGGTTATATCGACGAATCTATGAAAGATTTAGAAAAAGTCGTTGGTTTACAAACTGATAAACCATTAAAGAGAGCATTCATGCCTTATGGTGGTATCCGTATGGCTGAACAGGCTTGTACAACATATGGTTATCAGCCATCAGAAAAATTACATGAAATCTTCACAAAATATCATAAGACACATAACCAGGCAGTCTTTGATGTTTATACACCTGAAATGAAGTTAGCTCGTCATTCAAAGGTTGTGACTGGTTTACCAGACACTTATGGCCGTGGTCGTATCGTTGGTGACTATCGTCGTGTGGCTTTATATGGTATTGATTTCTTAGTTGCAGAAAAAGAAAAAGACTTCGCTAACTGTGGCGGCGGAGAAATGACAGATGATGTCATCAAGTTAAGAGAAGAAATTGCTGAACAGATCAGAGCATTAAAGGGCATGAAGGAAATGGCAGCTGTTTATGGCTATGATATTTCTAATCCAGCTAGAAATGCACATGAAGCTGTACAGTGGTTATACTTTGGCTATCTAGCAGCTATCAAGACTCAGAATGGTGCTGCTATGTCAGTGGGTAGAATTTCTACTTTCTTAGATATCTATATTGAAAGAGACTTATTAGAAGGCAGAATTACTGAAGCTGAAGCTCAGGAATTAATTGACCATTTAGTCATGAAATTCAGAATGGTTAAATTCGCTCGTATTCCTTCATACAACGAATTATTCTCAGGTGACCCAGTATGGGCTACTCTTGAAGTTGCTGGTATGGGCATGGATGGCCGTTCTATGGTTACAAAGAATGACTACCGTTTCTTACATACATTAGAAAACATGGGTCCTTCTCCAGAACCTAACTTAACAGTTCTTTATACTGTTTCATTACCAACTAACTTTAGAAGATATGCTTCAAAGATTTCTATCAACACTTCATCAATTCAGTATGAAAATGATGATGTCATGAGACCAATCTGGGGCGATGACTACTCAATTTGCTGCTGCGTATCAGCTACACAGACTGGTAAAGAAATGCAGTTCTTCGGTGCTCGTGCAAACTTAGCAAAGTGCTTAACTTATGCCATCAATGGTGGTATCGATGAAAAGAACCATATGCAGGTAGGTCCTAAATATCAGCCAATCACTTCAGAATATTTAGATTATGATGAAGTTATGGAAAAATATAATGACATGATGGAATGGTTAGCAGGCCTTTATGTCAATACATTAAATGCTATCCAGTACATGCATGATAAGTATTATTATGAAGCAGCTGAAATGGCTTTAATCGATACTGATGTAAGACGTACATTCGCAACTGGTATTGCTGGCTTCTCACATGTTGTTGACTCACTTTCAGCAATCAAGTATGCCAAAGTTAAGACAATCAGAGATGAAAATGGCTTAGTTGTTGACTATGAAGTAGAAGGCGACTTCCCAAGATATGGTAATGATGATGACAGAGCAGATGATATCGCTGTTTGGTTATTAAAGGAATTCTTAAATAAAGTTAAGAAACATCATACATATAGAAATTCAGAACCAACAACTTCAATCTTAACAATCACATCTAACGTTGTATATGGTAAGGCAACAGGTTCATTACCAGATGGACGTAAAGCAGGTGAACCATTATCACCAGGCGCAAACCCAGCATATGGTGCTGAAAAGAATGGCTTATTAGCTTCTCTTAACTCAGTTGCTAAATTACCATATGAATATGCATTGGATGGTATTTCAAATACACAGACAATCAACCCTTCAGCTTTAGGTAATGATTTTGAAGAAAGAAACTTCAAGCTTGTCTCTGTTCTTGATGGTTACTTCAACCAGGGTGCACATCACTTAAATGTGAATGTCTTTGGCACTGATAAGTTAATCGATGCAATGGAACATCCTGAAAAAGAAGAATATGCAAACTTCACAATCCGTGTATCTGGCTATGCTGTTAAGTTCATTGACTTAACAAGAGAACAGCAATTAGATGTTATTGCTAGAACTTGCCACGATCATTTATAGGATTTAAAAGCTCCTAGTGCTTACTAGGAGTTTTTTATTGAAAATTTGTTTTAAATCCCTATATAGGGATTTAAAAGGCCTGTCTTTCAAACGCCTTTTGTCTTTTGCGTTAGAATATAGCTGGGGTGAAAAGTGTATGAAAGATTATTATATGCATATCATGATTGAGAAGGGAAAGGTATGTCTAAAATATCGTTATCACTATCATGAGATTTATACAATGATGATAGCTTTAATGGAGATAATTGAAAAAGATGAAGGTATGAAGGATTATTTTCGTGAATGTCTTAAGACAATTGATGACTTCCAGATGTGGTATGCCCTTGATCAAGGGACAACAGTCAAGACATATCGGCAATGTTTCATGAAGCTTATGAAGCATAAAGATAATGCTTATTTATCGCTTAGTTATCACGATAACCATACGACCATAGAAGGAGAGTGCTGCCGGTATGATTTTGTTCTGCTCACTTCTTTATTGCTGATTCATATTGGCGTGAGAGATAATGAACTGATGAATGCCTTGCTTCGTGATGGGTATATGCTGATGGAAGTAGATGTTGATGTACATTATTCGCATATTGCCCTTAAGAAAAATAAGGAGGTTATGCCTTTATCTTGATCTTGTCTTTTGATAAAATAATGGAGCGAGGTGTAATAAATGAAAGGTAAAATACATTCAATCGAATCCTTTGGGGCGGCAGATGGACCAGGTATCCGTTTTGTGATATTCTTCCATGGCTGTCCTTTTAGATGCCAGTTCTGTCATAACCCTGATACGTGGGGAAGTATGAAATATGAAGAAAAGAGAGCTGATGAATTATTAAATCAAGCCTTGAGATATAAAACATATTGGGGATCTGATGGTGGCATTACTGTTTCTGGTGGTGAACCATTGATGCAGATTGATTTCTTGCTAGAACTTTTTAAAAAGGCTAAGGCTAAAGGTGTTGGCACATGCATTGATACTTCTGGTGCTTGTTTTACAAACCAGGGTGAATATTTTGAAAAGTTTAAGGAATTGATGAACTATACGGATCTTCTGCTAGTTGACATCAAAGAAATCAATGATACACGTCATCAGGTCATCACAGGTCAGAGCAATAAGAATGTCCTGAAGATGCTTGAATATCTTAAAACAATAGGTAAGGATGTCTGGATCAGACATGTTTTAGTGCCTGAAAGAAGTGATTATGACGAGGACCTGGAACAGCTGGATGCTTATATTCAGTCACTTGGGGATATTGTCAAACGTGTGCAGGTGCTCCCATATCATACAATGGGACGTTATAAATGGCAGGAACTGCACTTAGATTATCCTCTTGAAGGTATTGATCCACCTACAAAGGAACGCGTAGATCATGCCAATGAAGTATTGCATACTTCAGATTATCGCGGATATATGAAATAAATATGGGAGATGCTTTCGAGTGTCTCCTTTTTCTTTTTCTAAAGAAAAATATGATTTTCAATATTCTTAAAAATACAAATATATGCGTTTACAATTCTAATTAGAAGAAAAATAAATTCAGATAATGTACATATAAAAATATTATGATATAATCAATAATAAGATATATAAAACAGGAGGATACTATGGATCATAATTTATTGAAGCTGGGTATTTATAATGATACAGGAAAGGTTCACTACAATTTAGGACCTGCAGCACTTGTAGAAGAAGCATTAAAGCGAGGAGAAGGCGTTTTAACAGATACAGGAGCCCTCTCCATTAAAACAGGTAAATATACAGGCCGTTCACCTGATGATAAATTTATTGTCGATACACCTGATGTTCATGATGATATTGCTTGGGGTGATGTCAATCGTCCAATGAGTGAAAAGGACTATACAGCTCTTAAAGAGAAAATTATGACTTATCTAGGCGATAAGGAGCTTTATGTTTTCCAGGGCTTAGCCGGAGCTGATCAGAAGTATACAAGAAAGTTTATGGTGGTCAATGAACGTGCTTGTCAGAACCTCTTTATTCATCAATTACTGATACGTCCAAGTGAAGAAGAACTTGCTGATTATGGTGAACAGGATTTCACAATCCTCGTAGCGCCAGGTTTCCGTTGTGTTCCTGAGCGTGATAATACGCACTCTGAAGCAGCGATTGTTGTAAATTTCAGTGATCATATGGTATTGATTGCTGGTACTGAATATAGTGGTGAAATCAAGAAGTCAGTCTTTACAGTTATGAACTATGTGATGCCTATTGAAGAAAATGTATTACCAATGCATTGTTCTGCCAATATGAATCCAGAAACAAGAGGAACAGCTGTATTCTTTGGTTTATCTGGCACAGGTAAAACAACGCTTTCAGCAGATCCGAATAGATTATTAATCGGTGATGATGAACATGGCTGGAGTGATAATCATATCTTTAACTTTGAAGGTGGATGCTATGCAAAATGTATTAACCTAACACAGGATGGAGAACCATATATTTATAACGCTATTAAGTTTGGTAGCGAAGTAGAGAATGTGGTGATTGATCCAGTTACACGTATTCCTGATTACTTTGATGGGACATTGACATTGAATACACGTGTTGCTTATCCACTTGAATATATTGATAATGCCATTATTCCATCAGTTGGTATCTCACCTGATGTTGTCATCTTCTTAACAGCTGATGCTTTTGGTGTTTTACCACCAATTTCTAAACTAGATAAAAACAGTGCCATGTATCACTTTGTAACTGGCTTTACAAGCAAAGTTGCTGGTACTGAGCGCGGCATTACAGAACCACAGCCAACATTCTCAACATTATTTGGTGAACCATTTATGCCTTTATCACCAGATGTTTATGCAAGAATGCTAGGTGAAAAGATTAAAAAGCAGCATGTTCGTGTTTATTTGATTAACACGGGCTGGACAGGAGGTCCATATGGTGTTGGTCATCGTATGAGCTTGCAGTATACACGAGCAATGGTGACAAGTGCACTTAATGGTGATATTGAAAAAGCACGGATGCGTCATGACAAGCGTTTCAACCTTCTTGTACCACAAGAATGTCCTGAAGTGCCTCATCATATCATGAATCCACGTTCAACATGGTCAGATCGTCTTGCCTATGATAAACAGGCTGATAAGCTCGCAAAAATGTTTGAAGATAATTTCAATGCGAAATATCCTCATATGTCAGATGAAATTAAAAATGCTGGACCACATCCATTAAATCAATAGTTTTAAAGACCACAAATGTGGTCTTTTTTAATAGGATAGGGAAGATGATATAGATGAATGAGAAAGCAAAATCATGCTAAGAGAAAAATGTTTCAAATAAGTCATTCTTGAATATCTCAGCATCTAAAGTGGCGAGGATGGTCGGATTATTATATGTCTTTAAGCATTTACTTTTCCCTTGCTTATAAAATGCTTAGAAGGATAATATCTTATATCGGCAATGCCTGTATGCGGATCTTTGCATCGTCGATATTCACCAACGGATCCATTTATAATAGGATGTCCTGGATATGCCAGCTAATCGACTTAGTTACTCGTTCATCATTGCTTGTTTTTGAATCGATTCATAAATCATTATTCTTCATCTTATGCTGCAATCTGGCTGAGCAATCTTCGGTACATTCTCTATCGACCCCTCCCTAATTCGCTGAGTTTTTTTAAGAACATGACCTCTATTTCTTTTCGTCTCAGTTCTTCCTTCAATCGTTTGTTTTCTCTTTCTATTTTTCCTTGTCAGTAAGATTTTCTTCTTTTTTGCGATGGCCGCGGTTGTCGTTCAGGCCATCTGTTCCCTGTCTGTCATATTTACTCACCCATGAATAGACCTAAGAATAGCTGCAGCCATATTTTACGGCTGTTTCTTTATAATTGCGATCATGATCGATGCAGTACTGAACGATCTCCATGCGTTCTTCTTTCGTTGTTTTCTTTCTGCCATATTGAGATAATTTCTCTGTGCTCTATCGTTATTATACTGCTTGATTTATTGAATGATGACTGATTTACTGGAAATATTGTATTCTGTTGTAAGGACGTTTTGTGAAACCCCATTTTGTACAATGCTCTTTAAATGCTTTTGAGTAAGATGAATTTCTTTCTTTAGAACTGAGAGCTTCTGGCCCATTAGCTTTATATAGATTTGACCATTGACATATTCTATCGTCACTATGTTTCCCTGTATCTAATTTAAATGCTTGATCAGCTACTGATTGATAATCTCATACAGCTTTCATTTTTTTAGTCATATGTATTTAGTTTTTTGTTCCATAATAAAATCCCCTAAAAGCAGAGCAGTACATTTTGTGTATTTATACTGTCTACCTTTAGGGGATCATATTAACTAAACATCCATGCTTTCTTTTTTTAGTTGTCTTCTTTCTAAATATGGCAGGAAGCTTTCGCGATAAACGAATGTGACGATAGCGGCAACTGGAATAGCAAGCAAGATGCCAATAACGCCAAACATACGTCCACCAACAACAATAAATACTAAAATCCAGACTGAAGGAACATCAAAGGCTCCACCAAAGAGCTTTGGCTTAATGACATAACCATCACACAGCTGTAAGAAAAGAGTGAAAATAATGAACCATAATGCATCAAGTGGATTGATCAATACAAGCAAGAATGCCCCAATAAATCCGCCGACAAATGGACCAAAAGTTGGAGCAAGATTTGTCACACCAACAACAACAGAAACCAGGGCTACAAATGGCATACGCATAATGCTCATGAAGATGAAGTTTGCAACACCAATTAATAACCCATCAAGCAAGTCAGTAATCACAAACTTAATCAAGATGCGATTGCAACGTACCCAGAATGCACGTCCTATCTGGTAGCGCTGCTTGCCTAGAATAGCTCTTAATAAGCGTCCTAGACCGTGCTGTAAATGCTTGGCATCCACTAAGAAGTAAATGGCTATAATGAAGGAAATGATAAAGTTAATAAAGCCGATACCTAAATTAATCGCATTCTTGACAATATCTCCAATGCCATTGAAATTCTCTGGCAAGAGTGAGCTGATCGATTGCAAGATGTTACCAGAAGCATGTGTAAGACCACTGATATCAATATTATTCTGCTTCGCAAACTGCGTTAATTCCTTTAATGAATGCTGCAAAGTATAACTGTAATTTGAGAAGTTATTGACCAGGTTGATTATGCTTTCAATAATCGGTGGTACAAGTGCAACAAGTAAGATGATGAAGGCAATAATCACAATCACAATCGCTGTCACCACAGCCAGGACATGTTTATGCTTGATATTCAAGTTCTTGTAGACTTTCTCTTCAAAGACCTGTACAAGCGGATCAATCAGATAAGCAATAACAAGCCCAATTAGCACAGGGGAAAGAAATTTAAAGAGTTTACCGAGTCCAACAAATAATAAATGAATATGACTGATACATAGGTAGAACAGCAAGGCAGCGGAAAGGCCTAAGGCGATTTGAACCCATCTTTTTTCCAATATTTCTTTTTTTATTTTCATGCGATCACCTCGTAAGGGACATTATATCATAATCAAAAATAAAGAGAAATATAGGGATAAAGTTTAGGCTATAGGCATAGGCTATAGTTATATATAGAAAAGAGGGTAAATAAGTAAAAAGCATTGATATAATCGGATAAAATTATATAAACTATGTCTATAGACAAATTATTTGCGTTGACTTTAAAAAGAAAAAGATTATCATATAAGCATACCTAAGAGGTAGGGAGTTACGAGGGGGGTGAATATATGAAACGAATGCGAATGCCCGTTGGGGGCTTGATCAAAATAAACATTTATAAAGAAACATATATTCATTTAAAAAGGGGACAGAAATTATGAAAACAAGACATTTATTTAAATTAGTAGGAACAGCAACACTCGCATTATTATTAGCAGGATGTGGATCATCAAAGAGTGATGACAAGACGATTACAGTTGCTGCATCACCAACACCACATGCGCAGATCTTAAAGGTAGCTGGTGAAGAATTAAAGAAAGATGGCTATACTTTAAAGGTGAAGGAATTTACAGATTACGTACAGCCTAATATTGTTGTCGATGAAGGCAAGTATGATGCCAACTACTTCCAGCATACACCATATCTTGATAACTTTAATAAAGAAAAGAATACGAAGCTTGTCTCTGTAAGTAAGATTCATTATGAACCATTTGGTATTTATGCTGGCACGAAGAAATCACTCAATGACTTAAAAGATGGTGATGAAATTGCCGTACCTAATGATGCTACAAACGAAGCAAGAGCATTATTACTTTTAGCTGATAATGGTGTCATCACTTTAAAGGATAATAAAGATATCAAAGCAACAGTTAAAGATATTACTTCTAATCCAAAGAATCTTAAGTTCAAAGAACTTGAAGCAGCACAGGTTTCAAGAGCTAGACCAGATGTAGCATTAGTCGTATTGAATGGTAACTATGCATTGGATGCTGGTCTTGATGTTAAGAAAGATGCAATCGCATTTGAAAAGTCTGATTCAACTGCAGCAAGTACATATGCGAACATCATCGCTGTTAAGAAAGGCAATGAAAAGACTGCTAAGACAAAAGCATTAGTAAAAGCATTAAAGTCAGCTAAGGTTCAGAAATATATCAATGATACATTCAAAGGTGCTGTTGTACCTTATACAGAATAATTGGCTAAGAAACTGAAATCATGAAGATTTCAGTTTTTTATTGATGATGATTTGTCAAATTAAGTGCAACACCTAGAATGAGTTACCCAGTAATTCTTCTTTAGGTGTTTTATATTTTATGCATTTACGTGGCCTGTTATTCAGTAAATTCAGATTCCTTTTCAATTCCTCCGGGTCCACTTCAGACAGATCCATTCCTTTAGGATAAAACTCCCGCAGTAATCCGTTCGTATTCTCATTGGTTCCTTTTTGCCACGCACAGTAAGGATCACAGAAATAGGTTTTGCATCCTAATGCTGCTTCGATCTTTTCATACTCCGCGAATTCTTTTCCTCTGTCGAAGGTTATCGTTTTTACCAGTTTTGATGGAAGCTTTCCGAGAGCTTCT
>ODAI012971346.1_pt1 | contig 16530 bp, 7 predicted proteins | sample 1539321 | NCBI WGS metagenome assembly ODAI01 (sample SAMN02144231, study PRJEB22623) | gut metagenome | biome: sheep rumen | host: Ovis aries | place: New Zealand | reverse complement strand
CTGAAGGAGTGAAATCTTAGAAGTGTCCCAACGGAAGTCCGTCCAATTGTCTCTTTCGTGTATATACATAGCGTATTCGTACTTTATGCAACGAAATATATTACCCAACGTCGCAAATTCTGCGACAAAGATACTGAAATAATGCTGAATCACCAAACAAAAACGCAAAATATCGCATATCCTGCGGCATTTTTGCTCTACAATCGTCGAAGGAGGCTCATAAGAGCATAAAAAAGACTTGCCCTATTGTGAGCAAGTCCCCTTGCATATTATATCAGAGTGATATTTACTCCTCCACAGCAGCCTGTGCGTCACCATCGGCACCAAGACCGAAAACAGCGAGTTGATTGCCGCCCTGCGTCAGTACTAGTATCAGGCCGCGGCCCTCTAAATAGCAAAACACCCTGCCTCAGTAACATGAAGCAGGGTGATTTTTAATAACTTTCTTTCCGTCGATGATGTAGATTCCGCGCCGCGGAGACTGAACCCGACTGCCGCTAAGGGTATATATGCCTTTGCGGCATTTTTGATGCGTATCGGTTGCTGGTGCCGATATGCCACTTGTAAGCATGGCTTTCACATCGTCGCGTGTGAGTACATAATCATGACTAAATGCCTCGTTCCACCATGATATATTGGCGTTGCCATGCTGCGTTTGACGGAACGCTGTGCTATTCACATCACTTGTAACGGCATAATCGTACCAAGGCATAAACCATAGCCAATGTGCTCCAGCTTGCCATTGCTGCCCCATGTCGGGCACCGAGCCGCACTCGGTGAGTGCTACGAACTTGTTGGGCGAATACTCTTTCAGGAAATCATAGCATTTGGTGCGAATGGTAGTGGCATTCCACTCGTTATAGATATCAATGCCTACCACATCCACATATTCGTCGCCAGGATACCACCTGTAGCCATCGCTATAGGGTTTGCCCCATGCCGAACTCTGTGTCCACACCCAAACCAAATTATCAACGCCCAACTGCTGGAAGCGATGATACATGGTGCGCCAAAGTTCGTTGCAACCGTCGGGATCGCGCCCCCACCAAAACCACATGCCTCCCGCCTCATGCAGCGGTCGCCATAGAACGGGGATGCCCTTCTCCTTTAGTTTGAGCAAGATACCGGCCACACGGTCGATATCTTGCATCATCAACTTGTATTCGCTGGATGAACTATCGAAAATCTTCTTCACATCGAAAACCGTCTGCTCATCTTCCTTACCTTTGTCGGTACCCCAGTAGAAGGCATACTTGTCGCTCTTGCCACTGCGGGCAGGCACATTCCAGTGCCAGCCGATACTGATAATACCACCCTGCTTATGCCACTCTTCCAGCAGACTGATGTCGTCGTAATCTATCCATCCGCCCTTTGACGACCAAGGCAGATGAATGAGGTCGAACGTAGCAATGGCGGGCCACTTACCAGTGTGCTGATGAACCCATTGCGCCTCGCTGATGTTCCAATTGACACAAGCCATCGTGGCCGACAGCGTTTGATGGCCATTAACTTGGTTGAGCAGTTGCATGAGTTGCTGTGCCGCCTCCGACTTAACAGGTTCTGAGGCCTGGATGCCACAAGTGATCACAACAAGAAGTAAAATAGCAGCAAACCTTTTCATGTTACTTACTATTAATGAGTCGGTAAGAAACCACATCGCGGCTTTTAACCACGAGTTTACGCTCTACTTTATTCTTCAACGTGGTTTTGCCTTCGAACTTGTGACTCCACAGATTATATACCTTGTAAACCTTGGAATCGAACAGAGTGGACAGCTTGCTGACCTCGTGGTCGGTTAGATTAAAGTCTTGCCAGTTGAGACAGCAACTGATGTCCTGGCGCGTGGGGTTAAGGATGGTAAATGCCCAATCACCACCTGCCAGAGGCTTGAACCAGAACTGCAAACCGTCGCGGTCGCAATAATGCAAGCCTTGTATGCCCAGTGTGTCCTGGTCGATGGCAATCATGTCCTTGTTCATGATGATGTTGCGAGTGGCATCGCTCATATTGCGAAGGTCGTTACCCAGAATCAGCGGACTGGCCATCATGCACCACATGGTGAAGTGGGCGCGGTCTTCGTTTTCTGTCATGCCGTTGCCAACCTCCAGCATGTCGGGATCGTTCCAATAGCCCTTTCCTGCATACTGACGCAGCGTGTCGTTGTACTGGATGCACTGCATCACTCCGAACTGACTATAGCCAGGGAAAACCCGCAATGAGTCGAAATCGCACCAGATATCCGGTGTGGTACGCCACGAGTGACCTATCTGGCGTGCCCACTTCCAAGGCTTACTGCTGCCCCACTCGCACATGCTGAGGAAGATAGGGCGGCCGGCAGCCCGAAGGGCATCGCTGATAAGCTGATAGGCGCATTGCGGATTGACGTTGGTGGTGTTACACCAATCGTATTTCAGATAATCCACTCCCCAACGGGCGTATTGCAGCGCATCCTGATATTCGTGACCTAACGACCCAGGTTCGCCCGCACAAGTAGCTGTGCCGGCATCGCTATAGATACCCAGCTTCAACCCCTTGCTGTGCACATAGTCGGCCAAGGCTTTCATGCCATTCGGAAATTTCTTGGCATCGGCTTGTATAAAGCCATTGGCATCACGCTTGCCATGCCAGCAGTCGTCGATATTAATATAGGTATAGCCTGCATCGCGCAAGCCACTCTCGGCCATAACATCGGCAATACCTCTGATAACATCCTCAGAGATGTTACACTGAAACTTATTCCATGTGCTCCAGCCCATTTGTGGTGTATCGGCCAGACCTTCCCATTTTTGTGCCTTTACAGGCATTGCCATCAGAGCCAGCATGCCGCCCATGATGAGCATTTTCATTTTCTTTTTCATCATATCTGTTTATTTTATTAATAAAGTGGTTTCGGTGAACGTGAATGATTGTGAACAGCTTTGGTTCGACCCAGTGGCGTAATCGTCAGATTATCGAAATATGGTGTGCTTACCCGGCGTTGCTGCAGGGGTGCCATGATGCCTGCCATACCATGCTGATAGCGATCGGACGTGGCTCGAACCACCTGTTTGCCATCAACATAGCCGGTGATTTCGTCTCCCTCGAAACGCAGCTTCAGGTTGTGCCACTTTTCAGCAGTAATGCCCTGCACCTGTGCGCTGTCAAGCACATATTCGCCCCCTACCTCTATATCCTTACGGGCAAGTATAAGTGCTTGTTGTTCGGCATCGCCTATCAGTTCCTTTTGGTCGAGCTTGCCACGGGTAATGTAGAGCTGACACAGGCCATGTTCGTTTATCTTTAGGTAATAGCCTTTGGCCCATACACCATAGCCCGAACCTACATCGCAGACACGGCCCATAATAGCAGCCTCGTCTTGAGGATTCAGCAGCACATCGGCACTCACCTCGTAGTCCTGCCATGCGGCATCGCCAATAATAGAGTAATGGTGCCACTCGGGAGCCCAACTCAGCGTATGCTCACCAACTGTTTGCTGCAGGCATACGCCGAGAGCGCAGCCGGGTGCCTTTCGCAGTTCAAAACATCCTATGATATCGGCCATGTAATGAGGCAGATAGCCCCATTGTGATGGATTCCCATAATCTTCAAAGTTATCCTCATACGGGATAGGGAACGCAGCTGTAGCAGGAACGTCGGTAAAATAACCTTTTTGCTGGCCTGTGGTAGTTGAGAGAGAGTAAACACAGGCGGGATCTAGAGTAATAGTAAAACTACGACCTTTGGGCGTAATATCAGCTAATTTTACGAACTGTTCCTGCTCATTGCTACGCCATACGCAGAGTTTAGCGCCTGAAAGTTGCTTAGGCAGGCTAATGCGTATTGTTTGCGGGGATGTTGCATCTTTTGTCTCGAAAATGAGGCTATAGTCGCTGTTAGCAGGGTTGTGCAACATGCACATAGAGCCACCTTCATTAAGTTTCGTGCAACCATCGTCAACGTATCGCCAGCCCACCTCAGTAAACTGTCCGTAGTGCGCATAGCCCCACAAGGCCTGGCGCACGCTATAGTTGCCGCTCCAAGGCTGCTGAGCTATCAGCATGGGCGGATCCTGACTATAAGGCTCCATAGGATAGGTGGCGCCAATGTCGTACCAGTTAATCACCTTGGTGGCACCGCTCACAATATAGTTCTCGTTGAAAGCCTTTACAATACCTATCAGACAGTCGAACCCCTTGAGATAGATATGGTCTTCGCTGTTCCAAATTGGCTTTCCCATCTTTTCGGCTATGGCGCGCTGCTGGGCAGTGAGTGGTATCTCGCTGAATGTATGTGCGCTTACTGCATAGATGGCATCGCGTAACTCTGAGTCATGTTCCATCGCCTTCATAAACTCCATCTTGTCAGGTCCCCAGTTATCGAAGGCATGCAGCTTTACATTCTTGAAACCGCGCTCATTCATGGTGCGACGCAGCATCTTAGCAAATTCATTGTTCCAACCTTTTTCGTTATGACAGCCTATGGCATTAAGTTCCAGTCCATGCTGCTGACGCAATCCTGTGAGCCAATCCACATAATAATCGGCCATGTCCTGCGTCCAAAAGCCGCCCACCCAGCAAGGGGCACTCCACCCTGTTGCATCAAGGTCTAGTTTAGGATTACGCTGCTTAGCTTCGCGCATCACCCCCCACGTGTAGCCACGCTGCGCATTAAAATCGCCACGGTTGTGACTGTGCGAGGGCATAGAGCCCTGCGTAGAGTTACCATCGCCAGGAATCTCTACAAGCAAAGAACTGACCGAAGCACCGAACTTAGGCTTATACACCATGTCTATTATTTGCGAGCGCTGAGGCTCGGGATAATCCTTCAACAGCACGCTAGTGGCACCACCACCGTTTACGGCACCAATACCATCGAACTGTTTGCCACCCAATGCCGACTGTATGCGAACATGTTGCGGATTTTTCTTTTTACTAAGTGCATGTGGAGTTTCATCTCTGGTAATGATCTCATCGGAATGAAGGAAATTTTTCCAGAAATCGGGTGTGTTGTTACTACCAAAAAGGAACGGTCCTGTCCATGGAGCCACATACAGCCATTTTGCACCATCCTGCATCATTGCAGCTGCACTTGGTAAACAATCGCATTCGGCTAGCGCTAACATCTTATGGGGATATTTCCGGCTTAACAAGTCGTACTGCTCTTTATAACTACCATGATTGGTAGATACATGATACTGATCGCGAGCAACTATGTCTACATACTTATCGCCAGGATACCAGTCGTCATCGTCGAGTTCAGATGTCCACACATAAATCAGATTATGTACACCTTTACTCATCAAATAACTCTGCATAAACAAATACAGTTGCTTGAAGGTTTCGGCGCCATCACTACCCCACCAGAACCATGCGGTGCCACCACGGTTGGAATTACCGGCTGCTTCGTGAAACGGGCGCCATATAATGGGGATACCCTGTTTTTGGTAGTAAAGCAGCAAATCGGTGATACACTTCAAATCACGCATCAGGACTGCATTCTCGGCTGTTCCTCTCTGCAGTGCTTTACGCGGAGAAAAAGTTGTACCAGCTTGTGGTGTCTTTGCTGCCGAAGGCGTATAGAAAGAATCCCCCTTACTATCTGTCATTTGTGTATCTACAGGGACACTCCAGTGCCAGATAAAGCCAACAATACCACCAGACTGATACCAATCCCTGGCAGTATCGGACATATAGTTAATATGCTCCATCTTGAAATGCTGGAAGTCAAAGATATTGATTGCAGGATATTTACCCGTGTTCTTACTTACCTTATCGGCATCGGTAGTGTTATAATCCCACCGAGCCTGGCAACCGGAGAGAACCCGTTTGCCCCAAACATCGTTCCGAAGATAGTTATACAAACGCACGACCTCTTTAGTTGCCTTCTTATCTATCGGTTTAGGGGATATTGGCTCCGACAAACACAGGAGGGGCATAACACCCAATAAAATAATACCACAAATTCTTTTCATATATTTTTTCTGCAAATATAGTCATTTATGTTTAGATAACAATACTTTCAATAAAAAAAAAGGAGAGTACCTAACATAGGGGTACCCTCCCCCAAACAAAAATTCAATACTAACTACTAACTAATAACAATTTAACTCATTATTCATTACGTTACTGTATAAGTACAACTTTCACAGCTGTATAGTTACATCCGCTGATGATCAAACCATTGTTCTGCAGTAATGGCAAGGTTATATCGTTGATGGTCATTTCGTAATAACCTTTTTCAAAATCGTCAGTCGACAAGCCTATCACGCCAAGTTCTTCGGTTAGTCCGCCCCAGTCGCTACCATTTTTGAACGAACCTTGTTGCCATCCTTCTACAGGATTCATGATGTATACACGGACAATGTCGCCAACTTTAGCAGTCTCGAACGACTCTTTCCCGATAATGATAGCAGCAGACCAGCCGCCCATGTCTGTTTCCTGGTCGCTCAGTATGGTTTCCTGTGGTTCTTGGGTGTTGCTTACCCATACTGTGGTGATAAAAACCACCTTAGTAGCAGTGTAATTACATCCACTGATAATCAGTCCAGCCTCTTGCAGTAAAGGAAGTGTAACCTCGTCGATGGTCATCTCGTAATAGCCTTTTTCAAAGTCATCAGCGGTAAGACTTATCACGCCTAGTTCGTCGGTAAGCCCACCCCATGTGGAACCATGTTTGAACGAACCTTGCTGCCAACTTTCTACCTGGTCCTTGATATACACCCTGATACGGTCGCCAATCTTAGCCTCGGCAAAGGCATCGGCGGTAATGCCAGTAATAGCAGCACTCCAGCCACCCATTTCTACATCGCCCCCACTATAAAGATCGATTTCCTGCTCAACCCATTTGCCACCGGGAGCCACTCCCTTTTCTATGTCAATACTTCCTAAACTCATCACTTCGCCGTTTTCAAACTCAACACTTAATGTTTGATTACTACCAAGCGGTGTGTCTGCAGGAACTGTTATCGTTATGTTGCTATTCGACTTTCGCTTGAAGTCGATGGCATTAATGCTTACTGACTCGGCTGAGGATCCGATTTCCAAACGTTTTACAAACAAGAAGTCGTTTCCTTCAATCTGCAAGTCCTCATAGGTTTTCACCTTCTCTGAGGGATTAAAATAAAGTAATTGAGGTTGTGCTTTACTGATAGTTTGGCGGCTCTGTGCCGATTCTGTTCCATTTGATACGGCAAGTACGCCTGGTTCTACATCAACATCAGCAGGTGCAACGGCAATAATACGCATATCGTCGATAACCTGAACCGACTTGGCAATCTGTCCGCCAGGAAATATTACCGTTGTTACATCCGAGAGGCCTGTACCAGTGATTGACACCTCGGTACCATCCATTACAATCGTAGGATAGAAAGCCGCTACCGAAAGTCTCTCTACAGTGCTATCGGCATCATCTGAACAGGAAGCAAGCCCTATTGAGATAGCCAAAAGCATCATGCTAAATATATTCTTTTTCATATCGATGTTCTGTTATGGATTCTTATTTGTCCCAGTCTGGGTTTTGAGTAAGATTGGGATTCTTGCTAATCTCGTCGAAGGGGATGGGAAAGAAGTAGAACTTGTTGTTCCAGCCACGACTCAGCGAGCCGCGATGCAACAGCAGCTGCCCCTCGGCATCCTTGGTAAGACTAATGGTCTTAACCGCATTCTGACTCTCGCCTTTCTTCCAGCGACGGATATCCCAGAAACGCTGATCCTCGAAGGCCATCTCAACCATACGCTCACGCTCGTAGCGCTGCAGCCAATCAGCTGTCGAAGTTGTCCAGTGAGGCATTCCCACATCAGCACGATCAAGTATGGCATTCACCGCATCATTGGCGCTCAATGTAAACTCGCCCTTGGTGTTGGCATTACCATAATAGTGGTACATGGCCTCGGCATAGTTCAGATAGAACTCGCCCAGTCGCATCACAATCCAAGCATGCAAGGTGGTTGTGGCATTATTCGTTGAAATATTAACATTGGGGTCGCAATACTTCTTCAGATAATAGCCCGTATTGGTAGCATTGGTCAGCGGCGAGGCATTAAGACCGCCCTCGAAAGTCTCGATAGGGTTATCATTGTAGTTGGGCCAGATGTCGCCATTCTTACATACCGTCATGCCGAAACGCGGATCCAGATTCTCATAGGGATCGGTCTTACTCAAGTTTATGACCGACTCAGGATGGCGCTCACCGAAGGACTGATTGCTATCCAGATACTCGTAGGCATCGACCAGCGACTGTGTGGGGCACATGCCCGACTGTCCATTCTCTACACCAACAGGATAGTTGTAGGTTTCCCACGAGCTGGAAGCGCCACGCTTCACGGCAAAAATAATTTCCTGACCATCGCCATTGGCTGGTCCCCAGAGTTCGGAATAGAGCCCCAGTTTAATGCCCCACCCATTGGCCCTCACCAGCAAATCGTGGCTGGCACGGGCAGCATCAAGCCACCATTGCTTATTATCAGAGGTATTGAACAATGGCGAAGCCTTATACAACAGCGTACGTGCCTTGAGTGCCAGGCACATGGGCTTAGTGGCACGTCCGATATCGGTATTCAGCTCGTTGGCATAGGTCACAGGCAGAAATTCGGCAATGGTATTCATCTCTTCCACAATCCAATCCATAATGGTGATGGCCGATGTGCGGCTCAGCTGATTGGCCTCGGCATTAGTGAGCGATTTGAGCGTAAAGGGCACATCGCCATAGGCACGCACCAGCTCGAAATAGAAATAAGCACGCAAAAAACGCGTTTCGTATTCGAACAGCTCAAACTTATTTTTCATGGCCTGGAAATCATTGTTGTTCTCGTAGGCCGACAGATCTATCTTATCCAGTTTTTCCAAGAAATTATTGGCTTCGGCAATCGCTTTGTAGGAGTTCTCCCAAAGATAAGAGAATGGGCTGATAGGACTCCAACCGCCATTGTACAGCTTACGGATATTATCGTGCGAGAGGGCACAGTCGGCCTCATCACAGGCAGCGGCAAAGGTAGCACCGCTACCGCCCTCGAAATTCTTACTCAAACCGTTGGGAACACGTGCATAGACACTAGTAACCAGATGCTCTATACCGTACTGCGGACTTTGATACACCCACTCTTCGTTGTTGGTGGTCACCTCGCTATAGTTTAAATCAACGCAACTGGTACACCACACAGCAGCACCAAGCATGGGTAAAATGATATGTTTATAACTCTTCATAATTGTACTGTTTTGAATTAGAATAATAATGATGCGCCTACGCTGACGGTCTTCATGATAGGATAACCGGTTGACATGGTTTCGGCATCGAGCTGTTTCATATTACTGAAGTCGAGCAGATTCTCGCCCTTTACAAAAATCTTGCATTGCGAGAGTCGGATATGAGAAATAAGCGACTGAGGCAACAGATAGTACACCTCGCAGTTGCGCAACTTCAGGAAATTCACGTTCTTCCACCACACATTGTTGGTTCGGTAGTTGTTGTTATTAGCCTGTGAGGTGAGTCGGGGGTACTGTGGGGCATTACTATTATCCCAGCAGTTATCATAATAGTCTTGTGTCAGGTTTGCGCCACCAATCATAGGTGTCCATACGCCAGTGGCACCCATATAGCGGGTGAACATGCCAGCTCCCTGCAGCAGGGCACTGAATCCGAAGTTGCCAGCCTTAAGTCCCATGTTGATGGCATAGTTGAGTTCGGGCACCGAAGTGCTGTAGCCCATCTTCACCACATCGTTCTCGTTGATAGCACCATCGCCATTCTGGTCCTTATACTTAAAGTCGCCAGGCTTGCAGTTGTCAAACTCCTGTTCGGGCGAATTGGCGATGTCGGCATCGTCGGCGAAGAAACCAAGCACCTCCAGGCCCCATGCCTGGTTTACTCTACCATCAACAGACGACAGATAATCGCTGGCAACATTCTCGATGATACGACGGATGCGGTTACGCCCCCATGTGAACTGTCCGCCCAGATTCAGACTAACATCCTTACCCAGTTTCTGCACCCAGTTGGCACCCACCTCAACACCATAGCTGGCCACGCGGCCCCAGTTGACATAACCCGATGGCACACCAACAATCGACGAAACAAGTCCATCGCCAGAGAGCAGGATGTTATCACGGTAGTTATAGTAACCATCGATGGTTAGATCGAGATGCTTGAACACACGCAAGTCGGCACCCAGATTAAACTGATAGGCTGTTTCCAGCTTAAAATGGTCGGTGGGCTGATAGGAAATAAAGGTGCCCCACGTTTGATAGCCATTGCCGGCACCAAAGTAATAGTCGCCACCGCCACCATTATAGTTCTCGAGCCAGATGCCATTAATGGGCACATAGTCGAGATGGCGGATGGCACCCGAGAGGCGCAGTTTACCATAGTTCAGAATGCTACTTGCATCGTTGTTGGCAAAGATATAACCCAACGAGAGTGCAGGCGAGAACGACCACTTTTCGGGATAGGAACGGTTACTGCCATTGGCAGCCAATGTGAGATTGGCTATATACTTATTATTCAAGTCGTAGTGCAGACAGGCCATCCAGTTCATACGATTAAAGGTGAGGTACTGGCCGTTAGGTGTTTCGTTCTGCTGATTCCAAATGAGCGAGGCCGAGAAATGATCATTGCCTGTAAACTGCGTTTGATAATCGGCTGAAACCGACAGATAGGATGAGCGGAGATGCTGCTCCTGCCAGTAATTAAAATTGGTGTTATCCGTTTTGTCACCAGCCGAATAGGTGGTTAAACCATTCACACTGCCATCAGCATCAAAGGTGTAACGCTCGTAGCCGTACATAAAGCCCTTGCTGTTGTGTTCGTAAATCTGCGAATAGTTATTGTAACCAAAGCGGGCTGCAACCGAAAGTCCGTCAAGCAGTGCGCCCAGATCCTGACGCAACGTGATGTCGCCCTGAAACAGGCGCGAGTGCGACTTGCGGAAACCCGACGACTGGATTTGTGCAATCACATTGTTGGTGCTGTAAGTGGTGTTGCCACCCCACACGCCAGCCAGTTCGCCATCAGGGTCATTGGTAACAGGGAATGCCGACGAAGGCACTTTGTAGAACATGTCAAAAACATCGTTGCCCGAAACACCTGCAGGACGATTAGTCTCGACAAACGATCCCAGCAGATTAACTTGCATCGTGGTAGTCGTTGTCAGTTCGGCATCGATATTGGTACGAATATTGGCCTTCGAGAACTTCAGCTGCGAATCGTAATCGTCTTGCTTGGTATCCTTCAGCAATCCGCGACAGTCGGTATAATCCATGAACGAGAAAAACTTCAGGCGCTTGCTACCACCATTTAAAGCCAGGTTGATGCGGTTTTCGGCTCCCATGTCCTTGAGTGCCAGATGCTTCCAATCCACTTGTGGATAATAATAAGGTGCACTCTGATTGGCAAAAGCATCAATCTCTGTCTGATTATACATGGGCGAAAGGCCATCATTAAATCGGGCCTGATTCATGGCTTTAGCATAAGTGGGAGCATCCACAAAATCAGCCGTTTTGGGGTCGAACACAAATTTGTGGTTATAGCCCACCTGCACCGACAGTTTCTGTTCGGCTCCGCGCTTGGTTTTAATCAAGATGGCACCATTCAGTCCCTCATAGCCATAAATGGCTGTTGCAGCGCCATCACGCAGCACCGTCACCGACTCGACCTCATCCACGGTCAGATAGTCGATAGAGCGCTTGATGCCATCCACCAGTATCAGTATATTATTCTCGCTTGTGGTTTGAGTGCCACGGATATTGAATGTGGCCCCAGCACCGTCATCGCCAATAAACTGTCCGTTGTTAAGTACAGTCAGTCCCAGCAGCCTGCCATACAAAGCTTCTTTCAACGTGGTAGCAGCCGTGTGCTGCAACTCCTCCCCCGAGATAGTATGCGAGGCATTGGTAGAGAGCTTGTTGCTATCATTCAACAGGCTTTGTGCTGCAACAGGTAATGCCATCGGCATGAGGCATGTTGCGAACACCATTGATTTGAGCAATATCTTACTATTCATATTTACATCTTTGTTAATTCAATTCCAACCAGGATTCTGAGTCAATCCGTAATTCTTATTAATCTCATCGGGTGGCAGTGGTGCCAGGAACCATTTGTTCGACCACGCTTCGGGATGACTCCAAACAAAACGTGCATTACCGGTTTTTTCGCTGATAGCGTAAGGCACATACTCGAACTTTGTTGGGAATGGTTCGGTGTCGGGATTCCACTTGCGTTCCACACGATTTCCAGCATCATCAATTCTGTAAATCTTCATGCCACGCAGCGGCTTCACAAAGTCGGCAACCATCATGCGTCGGTTCATATCATGGAATCGGCTTTCGAACTCGAATCCCAACTCGCAGGCACGCTCACGCATAATCTCCTTAATCAGATTGTCCTTATTCGAACTGAGCGAAAGTTCAGGATTGGCTGCTGCGATATCGGGAAGTCCCACACGGGCTCTCACAATATTCAGCTGCTGAATGGCATCGGCCAGTCGGTCGGTCTCGGCCAAAGCCTCGGCATAAATCAGATAGAGTTCGGCCAATCGCATATAGGCAAACTGCACCGGCTCATCGTCGATAATGCCCTGTCCTCCCTGGTCGTCGGAGCCCAGATCGAGCACGTACTTATAAGTGGCAAATCCATGAGGGCGACAGTTCCAACCTGTTGAACCGGTAACGATAAACTCGCCTCCCTCCCACAACTGCACGGGGTTTGCCGGACCATACATCTGATATTTATAATCTTTTTTCTGAACCAGCATCGACTCGTAGAGACGAGGATCGCGATGCTCGAAGATATCCACTTTGGCAGGTTTCTGATTGTAATATTTCTGCCCGTCGAAATTCTTACCATTGGCCCATGGGAACATCTCCATCCAGTCGAGCGTAGCAGCAATGGCGCCAGAGTGCCAAACGTTAGCAGGGCACTGGTCCCATTCTTTCATATACACACGATCGTGGATCGACAACAGAGCCTCGCGATTATCGCGACTGCGATAAGCCTTGCGGAAAGCCAAGCGATAGGCCTCTTCGGTGTTGTCAGTAGCCGTTATCAGCTGGTAATAGTCGCCATTGGCAGCGTTCATTCTGAAGAACTCTTCGCAAGCATCCACTACAGCCTGCCAGCGCTTCACGTCGTAGTTGCCATACCACACCTGGCGCGCCTCGACAGCGTCCTGAGGTTCAGCACTGCAATAAGGCTGCGAGTTGTTGAAAATAGGACTGGCCACATAATCAAGCAGCTTGGCCTTCAATCCCAATGCCGACGCCTTGGTGATGCGTCCTTCCCAAGTGGCAATCTCGCTTGCCGTAAGATTCCAAGGCAGGTTGGGCTCAGCCACAGCCTCATCGATCAAGCCGACAGCAAAATCCACAGTCTCTTCAAGTGTGGCGCGTCCACTCTCCATCTGATCCTCGCCCTTAAAGGCGTGATCCACAATCGGGAGGGCACCAAAATGGCGTATTCCATCCAGATACTTCGAAGCAAGTATCACCTTTGCCTCAGCCTTAAAACGTGCTTTCTCGGCATCGGTCATGTCAGGCACCCGGTCCACATTATCTATCAGCAGTTCGCAGTCGCGCACACAGTTCCATATCGAACGTTTCGACTGGTTGCTCATGTTCTGGATACCACCTTGCGAAATAAAGGCAAAACGGCTCTGCACCCAACCAGGGTTAGCATTGGCAGCACTCAGATGGCCTGTATAGAATTCGCGGCCTACATCGTCCCAGCCTAACTCGGAGTGCATGATATCCGATAGCGCCTCCATCACACCGGCATTCAAACTATAGCAATTTTTAAAGGGGCAGTACAATCCCTCGTAGCACTGCCACAAAAGATATTCGGTATAGACCTTCTTCGAGAAAATCAGGTCCTGATTCACATCCTCGCCCTTGGCTTTATCAAGGAATGCATCGCCCACCTTCACATCGTCGACACACGATGTGCAAATCAGAGGCATAGCTGTGAGCAAGGCTGTAATGATATTTATATATATTTTTTTCATTGATTCAGAAATTTAGTTTTACACCTAAGTTATATACTCGCAGTATGGGGTACTTGATATACTGCAGATAGCCTCCACCCATGTTCTCAGGGTCATTGGCTTTGAAGGGCGAGAAAGTGAGCAGGTTGGTACCATTCAGATAGAACCTGGCACTGCTAAGACTCTTGAACCAACGCGGTTGGCGGATGGTATAGCCTATCTCCACATTCTTTAATCGCAGATACTTTGAATCGTAGTCCCATAAGTTTGAGAAACATTGGTTCTGCTTCTCGTTTACAAAGGTAACACGTGGCAGCTTGGCGTTTGTATTCTCGGCTGTCCAGGTGTTATCGGCCACCCACTGTAGCAACGAAGAGTGATACTGCTGACCAAAGGGCTGACGGTAAACACCATCTAGGTTACGCGTAACATTGGTAGCACCCACCCATAGCATGGTGAAATCAAAGTTTTTGAACTCAAGATTGGTGTTCAGAGAGAAAGTATAATCAGGACGATCGGTCGTGCCCAGGAACATCTGATCGTACTCTTCGGATATCGTGCCATCGCCATCGATATCCACATACACGGCATCGCCATCCTTCAGGTCGTTAACCAACTGTGTGGGCAGAGGCTGACCGTAGGTCTGCATGTATTGCTCCTCGGTGATGCCTTTTTGATAGAAATCGAAGAACAGATAGCCTTTGCGTTCGCCGATACTATGCCCGGTATAGTAGGTCCAGTCTGGCGACACCTCGGTATCCTCGGTCAGTCCCAACTGTTTACCCATATAACTGTCGGCCTTCACCAGCTTGTTGGCACGCTTAATCTCGGCCTGCTCAATAATCTTGTTCTTCGAATAAGCCATCGATGCCGAAATCTCCAGTCGAAGGTTGTCGCTCAGTTTGTCGGCATATTTCATAGTTATTTCATAACCATGATTCTTCACTCTACCATAGTTGATATACGATGGTCGCAGAGCGGTGGGTGCCTGAATCATCGTCTCATTATTGATGAGAATATCCTTACGATCCTCGTAGAAGTAATCAAAACCGATGCTGATGCGATTATTCCAGAGTTTCATATCAAATGCATAGTTCTGCTTGATGGCCGTTTCCCAGGTCACATCGGGTGATGCCGACGAATACTCGCGAGCCACATTCAGGAATCGGGTATTGGTGGTACCGAAATTGTAGCCACCAAAATCGCCAGGATTGTTGTAATATCCCTCGGTAATCTTCCAAGCGGCAGGCAGATACAGGAATCGGTAGCCCTGACAGTTATCGTTACCTACTGTACCAACAGATGCACGCAACTTCAAGTATGATACGACAGAAAGAATGGGTTTCCAGAACTTCTCTTCAGAGATAGTCCAACCTACTGAGGCTGACGGGAACACTCCATAACGATTACCCTTGGCAAAGTTTTCTGAACCATTATAACCCATATTTAAATCGAGCATATAACGATGGTTGTAATCATAGGTAGCACGAGCAACAAGGCCCACATATCCCTTAGGAATAGAGATATACATGCTACTCTGACTATCCCAGGGATAGTACGACTTTGACTGGTTATAGAGCAACAGAGCCGATACGTTGTGCAGGCCGAAACTGCGACTGTAATTAAAACTGGTTTCGAAATACCAGTTACGGTCGGGCCAGCTTGATTCGTCGTAACCCAGATTCCAATAGTCGCCCTTGCGCTGCAGCACAATGCTGCCATCCTCTTTCACAATAGGCATGAAACTGGCAGGCTGACCAGCTGTGCGGTTCTTACGATGATAGTAGGTAGAGTTATACGATCCCTTGATACGGAAATCAAGGCCACGCGTAAGGAATCCCATATCCAGTTTGTAAATCACATCGGCATTCAGCACATTGGTGGTTTGCTGCTGGTAGCCCTGACCATAGAATGTGCTCAAGCCATCGTTTCCGCTCACAGCATCCTCTTCGGAGATATAGAGCGGATTCGTTTTAATCCACTTTCCATCCACAATACCTGCGCCCGAGAAAGGCTGGCAGTCCATCAGGGTATTAAACAGGTTCGACTCACCATTACCGATAGAACGCTTGTTCTCTACACGACCGCCGATATTGACCGACAGCAGATGCCATTTTCCGAGATTCAAATCAAGGTTGGCACGATAATTATAACGCTGATAAGAGAAATTCGACTTGGGGTCTTCGCCAAGTGTCTTAAACAATCCATCCTGATCGAGCATACCCAACGACACGAAGTAACGCGCCGTTTTATTGCCGCCCGACACACTCACATTATGCTGACTCTGCAAAGCCACATCGTTCATGGCATAATCAATCCAGTTGATGTTAGGATAAAGTAAAGGCTGATCCTGATTTTTGAAATGATTGATTACTTCGTCGCTGAAACGGGGGTTGCTACCATCGGTTATACGCCCGCGGTTAAAGGTTGTGGCGTAGGTGTAAGAGTCGGCAAACTTAATAAACTTGGTAACAGTCTGTAAGCCCCACAACGTAGAAGCCGAAATATGTGTTTTGCCTTCTTCGCCTCGTTTGGTAGTTACCAGAATCACGCCATTAGCGCCTCGCACACCATAAACGGCAGT
>ODAI010024720.1_pt1 | contig 16532 bp, 12 predicted proteins | sample 1539321 | NCBI WGS metagenome assembly ODAI01 (sample SAMN02144231, study PRJEB22623) | gut metagenome | biome: sheep rumen | host: Ovis aries | place: New Zealand | reverse complement strand
CTGTTCACCGAGTTGGAGAACTCTTCCAAGGATGTTGCGAAGATTCTTCAAGCAGAAACAGGAAGATCCTTTGCCCAGCTTATGGATGACGGATGGTCTTTGGGTCAGGTACTGCAGGTCTTGTACGAGAACGTTGACCAGGATTCCGAAGCATTTGCAAACCTGTTCAAGAATGTCAGATCCGGCAGAGCAGCCAATGCATTAATGGCTGATGATCTTGGCATTCTAAACGATGAAATTGAGCGTATGGGTGATGCCACAGGGCAGACAGATTATGCGTTGCAGATGTTGGAAACACCATCACTCAAAGCCAGAAAAGCACTTAACAAGTTAAAAAATTCCACAATCGATCTTGGCGATACCCTGATCGTTGTCGAGCACGACGAGGATACCATGCGCGCCGCCGATTACATCGTGGACATCGGCCCCGGCGCGGGCTCCAACGGCGGCGAGATCGTCGCCTGCGGGACGGCAGAGGAGATCATGGCAGTCCCCGAATCCATCACCGGCCAGTATCTGAGCGGAAAAAAATCCATCCCCGTGCCTTCGGAGCGCCGCCTCCCCACGGGCTGGCTCCATGTGCGGGGCGCCGAAGTCAACAACCTCAAGCACATCGACGTGGACATTCCCACAGGTGTCCTCACGGTCGTCACCGGAGTATCCGGTTCCGGAAAGAGCTCTCTGGTCAATGAGATTCTCTACAAGAGACTGGCCCGCGATCTGAACCGGGCGCGCACCATCCCCGGTCAGCACGACGACATAGAGGGGATCGACCAGCTGGACAAGGTCATCAATATCGACCAGTCCCCGATCGGCCGCACCCCCCGCTCGAATCCCGCCACCTATACAGGCGTTTTCGACCTGATCCGGTCTCTTTTTGCCGGCACACAGGACGCCCGCGCCCGCGGCTATGCCAAGGGGCGTTTTTCCTTCAACGTCAAGGGCGGACGCTGTGAGGCCTGCTCCGGCGACGGCATCATCAAGATCGAGATGCACTTCCTTCCCGACGTCTACGTCCCCTGCGAAGTGTGTCACGGAAGACGCTACAACCGGGAGACCCTGGAGGTCCGTTACAAGGGAAAAAACATTTCCGATGTCCTCGAAATGACTGTCGAGGAGGCACTGGAATTTTTTGAAAATATTCCCACCATCCGCCGCAAGATCCAGACCCTCTACGATGTGGGTCTGGGCTATGTCAAGCTGGGGCAGCCCTCCACGGAGTTGTCGGGCGGCGAGGCACAGAGGATCAAGCTGGCGACGGAGCTCTCCCGCAAGAGCACCGGTAAGACGATCTATATCCTCGATGAGCCCACCACCGGCCTGCATTTTGACGATGTCGCCAAGCTGACCAGGATCCTCCGCGAGCTGGTTGAAGGAGGAAATACGGCCGTGGTCATCGAGCATAACCTGGACGTCATCAAGACTGCCGATTATATCATCGATATGGGCCCCGAAGGCGGGGACGGAGGCGGCACTGTGGTGGCGTGCGGGACGCCGGAGGAGATCGCGCAGAGGCATGATTCCTATACGGGGTATTATGTGAACAAGATGCTGAATAAGTGAGCTGTGTGAGCTGCAGCGCGGAGGGGCGGCCCGCTCCGGCAGGATTACCGCTCCGCCGGCAGAACATACATAATGGAACTCATGGGGAAGAGGAATGGCTGATTTTAAGGGCTTTGTTTCGCATATCATATATCGCAGTGAGGAGAGCGGGTATACGGTATTTGAAGTGACCGTTACGGATGCGGGAGAGGCAGCTTCTTCGGACGGATCCGGAGGGAAAGGGACTCTTTCCGCCGGCTCGATCGGGGATGTGATCACTTGTGTCGGAACTCCTGTTTCGATCAGCGAGGGGGAGAGCTGTGCCGTCTCGGGAGAGTATGTCACGCATCCGGTTTACGGGGAGCAGATGCGTGTCAGGAATTATCAGGTGATCGCTCCGGAAAACGCCCAGGCCATGTACCGGTATCTTGCGGCCGGGAGTATCAAACGGGTCGGTCCCGCGATGGCCGCCAAAATCGTGAAACGTTTCGGGGATGATACGCTCAGGGTCATGGAGGAGGAGCCGGAGAAGCTGGCGGAGATCAAGGGGATCAGCCTTCGGATGGCGCGTGAGATCGGGGCGCAGATGGAGGACAAAAAGGATCTTCGGGACGCCATGATCTTTTTGCAGAAATACGGAATCGGGAGCGCGCATGCCGCGCGGATCTGGCAGGCCTACGGGACTGATCTGTATGAGATCATGAAGGTCAATCCTTATCGCCTGTCGGAGGATATCCGGGGAATCGGATTCGCGACGGCGGATGAGATTGCCCGGCGCATAGGGATTCAGGCGGATTCGGAGTACAGGATCCGCAGCGGCCTGCTCTATACTCTGACGCAGGCGGCGGGAGAAGGGCACAGCTTTCTTCCCGAAGATCTGCTGGTCAGGAAAACCTGTTCTCTTCTGCGTCTGAACCCGGAGGATATTTTCATACAGCTCGAGAACCTGGCTGTGGACCGCAGGGTGCGGATCCTCCATCGGAGGAAGGCTCCGATGGAGTCAGGGAACTATCCGATGGAGTCAGGGAACTATAAAGGAAGGCCGGAGAATGGTTTTAATGGTTCCAATGATTTCAATGATTTCAATGATTTCAATGATCTCAATGGTTCCAATAGTTCCAATGGTTTTAACGATTTCAGTGCCTTCACGGAGAGCGGAGAGGGTGCCGGAGGCGGCGGAAGGTTTTCCGCGGCAGACAGTCGGCCGGGAGCGTATGCGGAGAACACGGAGAACGCGGATTACGCCGGTGGAAGCGATGGCTTCGGCAATGGCTTTGGTGTGGATCCGGGGACTGTTGAGGTTTATCTGTCGGGCTTTTTCCGCAGGGAGCAGGAGATCGCCAGAATGCTCCTGGAGCTTGATGCCAGTGTGCAGCGGTATGTGAGCGGCAAGGGCGCCCGTGAAAAGATGAAAAAAAAGATCGCCTGTCTCGAGAAGGAGGAGGAGATCACGCTGGATCCGCTGCAGCGCAAGGCTGTAGAGGAAGCGGCGGAGAACGCGATTCTGCTGATCTCGGGAGGTCCGGGGACGGGCAAGACGACAACGATCAACACGATTATCCGGTTCTTTGAGGAGGACGGGCTGGAGGTGCTCCTGGCTGCTCCCACGGGGAGGGCGGCGAGGCGTATGACGGAGGCGACCGGAAAACCTGCCATGACCATCCACCGCCTTCTCGGAATCCGCACGATCGCGGAGGACCAGGAGAAAGGCGGCTTTTTTGACAGTGATCCGTTGTCCTTCCCGGGCGGAAAGAAGGGGGGAAAAGGAGAAAAATTTTCCTGGTTTGAGCGGGGTGAGGATAACCCCCTCGAGGCGGATGTCGTCATTATAGATGAGATGTCCATGGTGGACATGAACCTGTTCCATGCCCTGCTCAAAGCAGTTCCCGACGGGGCGCGGCTTATTCTTGTGGGGGATGTGAATCAGCTGCCCAGTGTGGGGCCGGGCTGTGTTCTGCAGGACCTGATCGAGTCAAATGCTTTTCACACGATCATGCTGCAGCATGTGTTCCGCCAGGCCAGTGAGAGCGATATTGTCATGAACGCCCACAGAATCCTGGAGGGGGCCTCCCTGCCCATGGACAACAAGAGCCGGGATTTCTTTTTCCTGGAGCGGGACCAGGCGCCGGTGATCTACAAGCACACGGTTCAGCTGATCCGGGAGATGCTTCCCCAATATGCCGACTGCAGGCCTGAGGACATTCAGGTCCTGACTCCGATGCGGCGGGGGAATCTGGGAGTCGAGCGGCTGAACGAGGTCCTGCAGAGTGTACTTAACCCTCCCGCGGACGGCAAGAGGGAATATGTGCGTCAGGAAACTGTCTTCCGCGAGGGGGACAAGGTCATGCAGACGCGCAATAATTATAATATTGAGTGGGAAAAACGCGGCAACTTCAACCTTCCCATCGACAGGGGCATGGGGATATTCAACGGTGATTTCGGCCGGATCGAGGAGATCGATCTTCAGAGCGCTTCTATGACCGTGTGTTTTGATGATTCCAGGACGGTGGAATATCCTTTCACGGAACTTGAGGATCTGGAGCTGGCCTATGCGATCACTGTACACAAGTCCCAGGGATCCGAGTACCCGGCGGTGATCCTGCCGGTTCTGACGGGCCCGTCCAGCCTCTTTAACCGCAACCTTCTCTACACAGCGGTTACAAGGGCGAGAAACTGTGTCGTGATATTGGGAAGCAGGGACGGCGTCGACCGCATGATCGCCAATGTGCGGCGCACGAGAAGATATACCGGGCTTCGCGAGAGGATCGTTGAAATATCACAGATTCTTTCAGCCGGGGGAACGGAACAATTCTGATGACAGCTCAAGGCGCGGAAGAGTTATGAAGACGGCCGGTGGAGCGGAACAGCCAGAAGGACATCCGGAGAGAGAAGCAGCTGCAAAGTTATCCGGGGGGAACGGAACAGCCATGATGCAGAAGAGGAGCAGAGATTTTTTGTTCTACAGGGATATGATCGGGGGCGGGCAGTCCGGGGGCACTCCGGCGGGACGGCCTCTTAAATATGCGGTCAATGTGCTCAGGGCGGCGAGGGAACTGGTCTATCCCAGGCGCTGTCCCGTCTGCGACAGGCCGGTGAAACCTGCGGGGGCGCTGATCTGCCCTGAGTGTGAGAAACTTCTGCAGAGGGTGGAGGAACCGGTGTGCCGGCGCTGCGGGAAGCAGCTGAGGTCTTCTTTCATGCATTTTTGCTCTGACTGCAGTTCCCATCCCCATATTTATGAACGGGGCTGCGCTGTTTTTACATATCACAGCGCGGCGGGCGGTATTTTCCGTTTCAAGTATAAAGGAAGGCAGGAATACGGAGGCTATTACGGAAGATGTATGGCGGAGAAGCTGGAGAAGTTCGCGGCCGGCTCCGCAAGGCCTGATTTCCTCATTCCTGTGCCGGTTTCCGCGGATCGTCTCGAAAAAAGGGGGTATAATCAGGCTCTTATTCTGGCTCGTGAGATTTCCCGACTGACAGGGATTCCGGTGCGCGGGGACATTCTCAGGCGTGTGACGGACACGCTTCCCATGAAAAACATGGCGCCGGCCGAACGCCAAAATAATTTGAAAAGGGCTTTTCAGGCATTTGGAAATGATGTATCATTAAATTCGATTATGCTCATTGATGACATTTATACAACCGGAGCTACAATCGACGCGTGCGCGCATGTTCTTTATGAGAGGGGCGCGGACCGTGTATGCTTTATGACCCTTGCCATCGGCGAAGACTCTTCGGACGGATGCTGAGGCAGGAGAAACGGAGGCGGGAACCGGGCGTTTCCGGGTATTCACACAGTGAAATCCCTGCCGGAAAGTCTGCGGAAGAACTCCGGAAAAAAGCTCTGAAAAGAGGAAATAAATGCTGAATGAAGAAAAAATCCGTCTCATGACCCGTGTCACTGTTTATGAGGAGGGACGGGGCATAGAAGACTCCAGAAAAGCCAGATTTTTCCAGAATGACTTTGTGTTCGCCGAGATTGTAGGTTCTATTTTCACGGGGACACTGGCCTGGGGAGTCTGCGCCGCCATTTATTGCGGCTACTATTTTGAAGATATTTTCTTTTCGGTCTATGAGAATGCGCTCGGGCCGATTCTGCAGCGTGCCGCAGCGACCTATTTCGCTTTTATGGCGGTTTATCTTTTTGCCACGTTCCTGATTTATCATGGGCGCAGCATTGCCTATGAGAAACGCCGGATGCTGTATGAGCAGGATCTGGATACTCTGACGGACATTTACCAGAAGGAGCGCATGTGAGGAAGCTGCAGGGAAAGCGGCTGCCAATGCCGGGCCCGCCCGGACATCTGCGGACATTTTCCGTGCGCTAAACATGAGGAAGAATCCGCGCAAAGGCGCGGGGCGGGATTCCGAATGTCAGGAGCGCATGCGGCGAAATCAATAAAGGAATAATCGGCTGTGTGAGGTGTACCGCCGCAAGGAAGGTGTGCCCGCGCGGTTCCCATCATCGGAGGCGTAATGAACGGTAACGCTGGAATATATCAATTCAGAGAGAGATTAATTTTGTTTTATAAGAAGCAGGAATACCTGCTGCTGCCGGTCCTCCGGTTCGCGGTTTCGCTTGCCCTGCTTCTTCTGCTCCGCACACATCTGGGAGCGCACGGCCCCGCAGGCGCCGCGCTGGGGAGCACCCTCCTCAACGTGATCATCGCGCTGGTTTGCTCGATGCTTCCGCCCGGATACGCGGCGGGAATTATTGCCCTGGTAATGGTCTGGGACCTGTACAAGCTGTCGCTCGAGGCGACAGCCATATGCGTGGCGCTTCTGCTGCTGTGCATCCTTCTGTACTTCCGGTTTGTACCCAGGGACATCATGGTACTTCTGGTCATACCGATCGCGTACGCATTGAATGTGCACTACGCGGTGCCGGTGATCGCGGGCCTCATTTTCGGACCCGGAACGGCGGTTCCCATTATTTTCGGCCTTGTATTCGCGAGATATGTGGTCCTGGTGGAAGAGAAACTTCCATCAATGGGCGGAACCGATGCCGCGCTCACGGGAGAGCGGCTGATTTCCAATTTCCGGAGTCTGGTCGACGGTATCATGAAGGACAGGGAGCTGATCGTTCTTGTCGCGGCTCTTGCCCTGACAGCTGTCATTGTGTGCTTCATCCGCCACCTTGTCATGGCTAATGCCTGGATCGTCGCGATCACAGTCGGAAGTGTGCTGGAACTGGCAGTGCTTCTGCTGGGGGATATGAAATACGAGACCAATATTGACCTGGCCAGGGTCTTTATCGGGATCGCGGTATCCTTCCTGTTGGCGCAGGTCTTTCGATTTTTTGCTTTTAATGTTGATTATCTCCGTATTGAGAGTACTCAGTTTGAAGATGAAGACTACTATTACTATGTAAAAGCGGTTCCGAAAGTTATGGTTCCGGTTCCCTCCATGATCGTCAGAAATTTCAGCAGTCCCGGATACGGCGACGCGGATTATGATGAGTTCGCGGAGGAGACGCCGTCTGATTCGAGCGCGGACGGGCGTCACTGAACCTGAATACCGGCTTCGGAGCATCTCATCCGGAGGCTTCTCTGCGGGATTGCCGCCGAAGGGCGGAAAGGAGAGGAAAACCTGAAATTGAACTTTCCCGGAGTAGACAATCTTATTTATTTCTTTTCCCAGCTCAGTGCGCCCAGTTTGAGGTGGACGGATTTTGTCGAGATTCTCATCATAGCCTATCTGACATATCATATCCTGCTGTGGGTCAAGGATACGCGTGCGTGGCAGCTTATTAAGGGCATCGCAGTCATTCTTGTGATCGCCTTGATGGCGGCTGTATTTAACATGACCACAATTCAGTGGATTTTTCGAAATTTTGCCGGAATTGCCGTCACCGCTCTGGTTATTATCCTGCAGCCTGAACTGAGGAACGCGATGGAGGAACTGGGACGCAAAAACTTTCTGAGTTCGATCCTGGGATGGGAGCCCCCCAAGACGGAGGAGGGCCGTTTTTCGGACAAGACCGTCAACGAACTGGTGAGAGCCTGCACCGAGATGGGAAGGGCCCGCACCGGCGCGCTGATCGTGATCGAGCAGACGACCCCGCTCCTGGAGTACGCGCGGTCCGGCATCGACATCGACGGCGTTGTCTCGAGCCAGCTCCTGATCAATATTTTTGAAAAAAATACACCTCTGCACGACGGGGCTGTCATTATCAGGGGAAACCGTGTCATTTCAGCGACCTGTTATCTGCCGCTGTCCTCCTCCAGGCTGGATAAAAACCTGGGGACCAGACATCGCGCGGGGCTGGGGATCTCGGAGGAGACAGACGCTCTCACCCTGATCGTCTCGGAGGAGACAGGAAATATCAGCTATTCCTACAAGGGGCGGCTGTGGAGCAACGTGACACCCGAACAGCTCCGGGGAGCTCTTGTCAGGCTCCAGAACAAGCTGTCCGAAGAGGAGGCCAGGAACAACACTTCCCGCAGGACGCTGGGCGAAATCGGGAGAAATGCTTTCAAGAAAAAGAAGCCGGGTCCTTCGGAAAAGGATGACAAGGAGAAGGATAGCAAGGGGAAGGAAGGAGGTGCGCATGGTTGAGCGTATCAGGAATCTGGACCCGAATCTGAAGCTCAAGATCATCTCTGTCATACTGGCGCTGGTGATCTGGTACATGATCAATGCCTTCAGCGATCCCGCGATCCGGATGACCGTCAACAATGTCAGTGTGGTTATTCTGAACGGAGACGTGATCGAAAGACGCGGAGATGTCTACACAGTGCTGGACAGCACGGATGTCATCCCGGTTGTCACGATTCTGGCCAAGAGATCCGTCATTGATAAACTCGAGTCCAAAAATGTCATTGCCACAGCGGATGTGCGCGATATAGAGCAGGACGGTTCCGTCCGGATCGTTCTCACAACAGATAAATACAGCAGCAGTATTGAGCGCATTACAGGGAGTATTTCCCATGTGAGGCTCAGAGTGGAGCCGCAGGAGACCCGGTCTCTCAGCCTGGAGGTGGAGACACAGGGAAGCCCGGCGCAGGGATACATCCTCCACGACACTGCCGCGGAACAGAACCAGGTGATTCTTTCCGGTCCTCAGTCCTATGTCAACGCAGTGAGGCGCGCAGCCGTCTCCGTGGACATTTCCGAGGCGGAAAAGAACATAAAATCCTATCCGGAACTCATCCTCTATGACGAGGATGACAATGCTATTTCTTCGGAAGATATGAAGACGCACAAGCTGCATCTCAACATGTCTTCCGTAAAGGTGACTGCCACGATCTATAAGACAAAAGAGATCCCGATCACCTGCGGTTCGGAGGTGCCGATCGCGTATGGCTATGAACTGAGCTCAGAGCCGGCTTTGGAGCCGTCCTCTGTCACTGTAGCCGGCGCGGCAGGTATCCTGGACGACTTTGATTCGATAGAAATCCCTATATCCGACGTGACTTCGGACTATCTCTACGCGAGTATGTACAAAAGCCTGAAGATCAAGGATTATCTGCCCGACGGAGTCTATCTGACGGATGACAGCAGCGAAAGCGTGACTGTCTATGTGCGCGTCCGGGAGATCCAGGAGGAAGATTCGGAGGAGGGAGAAACTTATTCAGGTGATGCGGAGAACTCCGGGACAGTTGAGGAGAACTCCGGCTGACAATTCCCCGCCGCGGCGGGCAGGACCCGCGGGCGGACCCGGGAATTGCAGTTTTTGATCAGCTTTTGGAGAAATGGAGATAAATAAAATGCTGAATTATAAAAAATACAAGAAGAATCCGGTCATACACTATCCTGAGAGGCAGTGGCCCGACAAGGAAATCGAAAAGGCACCCGTATGGTGCAGCGTTGACCTCAGAGACGGCAATCAGGCCCTGATCGATCCCATGGTAGTCAGTGAAAAGATGGAGATGTTCCGTCTCCTCATCAAGCTGGGCTTCAAGGAGATCGAGATCGGTTTCCCTGCCGCCAGCCAGATCGAGTACGATTTCCTCCGTGAACTCGTCGACAACGACATGATTCCGGATGACGTCTATGTCCAGGTGCTCTCCCAGTGCAGGAAAGAGCAGATCGACAGGACTTTTGAGGCCATCCGCGGCTGCAAGAACGTCATTTTCCATATTTACAACTCTACCTCTACACTTCAGAGAGACGTTGTTTTCAACATGGACCGCGCGGGCATTATTGAGATCGCTCAGAGAGGCACCCGCTGGGTGAAAGAGGGAGCGGCCAACTTCGACGGCAATCTGGTCCTCGAGTATTCTCCCGAGAGCTTCACGGGCACCGAGCTCGATTTCGCGCTTGAGATCTGCACAGCCGTTCAGGATATCTGGCAGCCCACAAAGGAAAAGAAGATGATCTTCAATCTTCCTTCCACTGTGGAAATGAATACACCCAATGTTTACGCCGACCAGATCGAATGGATGAGCACCCACTTCAAAGACAGGGACAGCATCATCCTCAGCATCCACCCCCACAACGACCGCGGCTGCGGCGTGGCGGCATCGGAGCTTGCCCTTCTGGCGGGCGCGGAGCGTGTCGAGGGCACCCTTCTGGGCAACGGCGAGAGGACCGGCAATGTCGACGTTCTGAATATCGCCTACAACATGTTTACCCAGGGCATTGACCCTAAGCTCAACATTGAAAATATCAACGAGATCATCGATGTCTACGAGCGCTGCAACAAGATGACCGTCGACGAGCGTCATCCCTATGCCGGCAAGCTTGTTTTCACTGCTTTCTCCGGTTCCCATCAGGATGCCATCAACAAGGGAATCGCGGCCATGAAGGCCCGCAAGTCGGAGATCTGGGAAGTTCCCTATCTTCCGATCGATCCCGCGGACATCGGCAGAGTCTACGAGCCCATCATCCGCGTCAATTCCCAGTCCGGCAAGGGCGGCGTAGCCTTCATCATGAGCACCTACTACGGATTCAAGCTCCCCAAGGGAATGCACGGAGAGTTCGCCAAGGTCGTGCAGAGCCTTTCCGAGAAGGTCGGAGAGGTTCCGCCGGAGAAGATCATGGAGTGCTTCCGCCAGGAGTACCTCTACAAGAACGAGCCGCTGCATTTCCGCAAGCTCCAGGTCGTGGATCTCTCCAGCGATGTCAAGACCGACTTCGACACCAAGGTCAGGGTCGATTACAGCAACCACGGCAGACAGGAGTTCTTCGAGGCGACCGGAAACGGCCCTCTGGACGCTCTTCAGCGCGGCTTCCTCGAGACCTTCGGATTCAATATCCGCATCCTCGATTACGAGGAGCACGCCCTCAAATCCGGTTCGGATTCACAGGCGGCTGCTTATATCCACCTTCTTGACAGTGACACCGGCAGGATCACTTACGGCGTAGGCGTGAGCTCCAACATCACCCGCGCGTCTGTGCGTGCCGTGTTCTCCGCCGTCAACCGTCTGGGACTCGCGGACAGAGACAGGGGAATCCAGGACAATTTCTGATTTTTAAATAGTATTTTTTCAAAATAAAGCAACAGGGGCAGGGACTGCGGCGGATCGCTGCAGTCCCCTAACCCGCATATGGGAGAAATCCGGGGAGTTGTTATTCCGTGGATGTCGCCCGTGCGGATGATTGGAGGATGAAAAGTGGCAGAACAGAAAAAACTGGTCGCCGAGATCACGGCGATGGATGAGGACTTTACACAGTGGTATACAGACGTCTGCATCAAGGCAGGCCTGATCGCGTATTCCAACATCAAGGGCTTCATGGTCTATAAGCCCGCCGGCTATGCCATCTGGGAAGCTGTCCAGAAGCACCTGGACGCCCGTTTCAAGGCAGTGGGAGTTGAGAACGTCTATCTTCCCATGCTGATCCCGGAGCGCCTTCTCAGCAAGGAGAGCGACCTGGTAGAGGGCTTTGCGCCCGAGGTCGCATGGGTCACCCACGGCGGTTCCGAGGAGCTGGACGAGCGCGTCTGTGTGCGCCCCACTTCCGAGTCCCTGTTCAGCGATTTTTACAGAGGAGAGATCCAGTCCTACCGCGACCTGCCCAAGATCTACAATCAGTGGTGCAGCGTTGTCCGCTGGGAGAAGGAGACCCGTCCCTTCCTCCGCTCCAGAGAGTTTATGTGGCAGGAAGGCCACACCGTGCACGCGACAGCTGAAGAGGCCGAGGCCAGGACCCAGCAGATGCTGAACGTCTACGCCGATTTCTGCGCCGAGGATCTGGCCATCCCCACCATCAAGGGCAGAAAGACCGACAAGGAGAAATTCGCGGGCGCCGTGGCCACCTATACCATCGAGGCTCTGATGCACGACGGAAGAGCTCTCCAGTCCGGCACCAGCCACGACTTCGGCGATGATTTTGCCAAGGCATACGGCATTCTGTTCACCGATAAGGACAACAAGCAGAAGAACGCCTTCCAGACATCCTGGGGCCTGTCCACCCGTATTATCGGCGCCCTGATCATGGTGCACGGCGACAATTCCGGTCTGGTACTGCCTCCCCGCATCGCGCCCGTCCAGGTCATGATCGTCCCTATTCAGCAGCGCAAGGCCGGTGTCCTTGACAAGGCTTACGAGCTGAAGTCGGTCCTCAGCAATTTCCGCGTCAAGGTAGACGACAGCGACAAGAGCCCCGGCTTCAAGTTCGCGGACCAGGAGATGCGCGGTATTCCGATCCGCGTGGAGATCGGCCCCCGCGATATCCAGAACGGCAAGTGCATCATTGCCCGCAGGGACAACGGCGCGAAAGAAGAGTGCGCCCTGGAGAATCTCGAAGCCAGGATCGGCGAGCTGCTTCCTCAGATCCAGCAGGATATGTACGACCGCGCGAAAAAGCATCTGGAGGAACACACCTATACAGCCGCAACCCGCGAGGAGTTTGAGAAGACCTTCGCCGAGAAGAGCGGCTTCGTCAAAGCTATGTGGTGCGGCGAGCTCGCCTGCGAAGAGGAGATCAAGGAAAAATTCGGCGTGCCCAGCCGCTGCATGCCTTTTGAGCAGGAACAGATCGCGGACACTTGCGTCTGCTGCGGAAAGCCTGCCAAAAAGATGGTTTACTGGGGCAGATCCTATTGATCGGGAGACCGCCGGCAGCGAACCAAGTCCCGCAGAGCGGAAAATGACAGTCCGAAGCGGCGGAAGCCCTGCATCGCAGGGAATATGACCGCGGACAGCCGGCATTCCCGCAGAGCGGAAAATGACAGTCCGAAGCGGCGGCAATCCTGCAGACCGGGGGATGAAGAAGATTGGACAATAAAAAGACAATACAGATTCCTTCGGGGGCGGCGGAAATCCTGCGCGTGCTGGAGACCGGCGGGTACGAAGCCTTTGTGGTCGGCGGCTGCGTGAGGGACAGCCTGCTCGGGAGGAACCCCAATGACTGGGATATCACGACCTCCGCCAGGCCGGAGGAGGTCAAAGCCCTGTTCCGCAGAACGATCGACACGGGTCTCAGGCACGGGACCGTGACGATCCTCAGGCACGGGGAAGCCTATGAGGTCACCACATACAGGATCGACGGCGAGTATCTCGACGGAAGACACCCCTCCGATGTCACTTTCACCGCCAGCCTGGAGGAAGACCTCAAGCGCCGTGACTTCACGATCAATGCCATGGCCTACAGCGAGAGCGCCGGCCTGAAAGATTTTTTCGGAGGCCTTTCCGATCTGGAAAAAGGCGTGATCCGGGCAGTAGGCGACCCGGCAAAGAGGTTCGGGGAGGACGCCCTCAGGATCATGCGGGCGGTCCGCTTTGCCGCCCAGCTGGACTACGATGTGGATCCGGAGACGGTGCGGGCCATGAAAGAACTCGCCCCCACACTCAGCAGGATCAGCGCCGAGCGGATCGCGGCGGAGCTGGAGAAGACCATCCTGTCCCCCCACCCGGAAAAGCTGCGGATGGCACGGGAGTGCGGGATCACCGCAGTGATCCTCCCGGAGTTTGACCGGTGCATGGATACTCCCCAGAACAATCCCCACCACCTCTACAATGTCGGTGAGCACACGATTCGTTCCATGATGAATGTCCGCCCCGACAAGGTTCTCAGGCTCACCATGCTGATGCATGATTTCGGGAAACCTGCCTGCCGGACCACGGACGAGAAGGGGATCGACCATTTTTACGGACATCCCGCAGTCAGCGCGGATATGGCGGACAACATTCTCCGCAGGCTCAAATACGACAATGATACGCGCAAAAGCGTTGTAAAGCTCACCCGCGAACACGACAGATGTGTCCGGCTGACCGAACCGGGCATCCGCAAGGCGGTGATCGAGATCGGCGAGGATCTCTTCCCCCTCTGGCTGGAGGTCAAGGAGGCGGACGCTCTCGCCCAGAGCCTCTACCGCCGGCAGGAGAAAATGGATTATCTGGAGAAGATTCGGACTGTTTACGGCCGGATCCTCGAGCGGGGGGACTGCATTTCTCTCAAGGACCTGGCGGTCACCGGAAACGACCTGATCGCGGCGGGAGTCCCAAAGGGAAAAGAGATCGGAGGCCTGCTTCGGAAGATGTTTCAGGACGTCGTTGATGTGCCCTCTCACAATGACAGGGACTATCTGCTCAAAAAATATCTGCTGCCGGTTCAGGCGGGAGACGACTGACGGCACAACTGTAAGGCCGCGGCCCTTAACGGAGACAGGCTCAGGTGATAGCCGCAGGCGGTGCGCCTGCCGGTGCTCCGGCAACATCTGAATGTTGACAAAGAATACATTTAACAAGTACAATAAAAGTTACCATCTGTATTTTTCCCGACCCAAAGCCGGACGGAACACAGTCATCTCTGACGAATCATTCGCGGACAGGCTTCTTTCGGGACCTGATTTTACAGCATGTTTTGACGGCAGACGGTTCTGTCCGAAGCGGCAGGGCGCTAACAGACCCACCAATTGCCGCCTGGATGCGGGAATCTGCATGTATGGCGGTTACAGTGTTGAGCACCTTGGAACAGGTGATGATTTAAGGAGAGGATATGAATAAGACACAGTTTGTTGAGAAAATGCATGAGAAATCCGGACTCAGTACGATGAAGGATACCGAGAAGGCTTACAAGGCTTTTATTGAGACCGTGATCGAAGCTCTGAAAGAGGGCGAGAAGATCCAGCTTGTAGGATTCGGTACTTTTGACGTAGGCGAGCGTGCGGCCAGAGAGGGCAGAAATCCCCAGACAGGCGAGTCCATTCAGATTGCTGCTTCCAAATCTCCCAGATTTAAAGCCGGCAAAGCCTTCAAGGATGCGGTGAACGACTGATCTGTTTCAGGACAGGGATTGTTTGTATTTTGAACATCGGCACTGAGATAAATACTGCCCGCGGCCGCAAGGCTGCGGGCTTTATCAGATGAAATCAGTTGTTATCGGATGTTTTTCGATGTCACCGGACATCCCCGGGATGTCTGTGAGACGGACTGTAAGTTAGATGGAAAGGAAACGGTTATGCGGCTGGATAAATACCTGAAAGTGACAAGGCTGATCAAGCGCAGAACAGTTGCGAATGAAGCCTGTGACAACGGAAGGGTGACATTGAACGGAAAAGTCGCGAGAGCCAGCGCGGAGGTGAAACCCGGGGATATCATCGGGATCTCCTTCGGAGACCGGGAAACAAAAGCAGAGGTCCTCGCCGTCCGCGAAAATGTCCGTAAGGAAGAAGTGCAGGATCTGTTCAGGTTCTGCTGAGCTGAGAACGCATTTTGTTAATTGAGAACGGGTTCTGCTGAGCTGAGCACACAGAGGCGGTCACCCGCTATAACCCGGGCCGGACATTATTCTGTCCGGTGCCGGACCGGTACACACATTTTGATTTACAGAGGACAACGCAGATGAAAGCATCCGGCAGACCTGCCGCAGGCGGTAAAAATAAAGTGAACAGATCCGCGGCGCCGGGCAGCCGGGCAAAGCGCGGAAGAGGCGTGCGGACATCGGCTGCGTCCGGACGCCGCACAGGAACCAAGAGAGCCGGGTCCGCCGGGAAGACCGGCGGAAAACGCGTCGGAAAACCGTCTTCCGACCAGGGGATTCTGACCCAGTGGCGGGAACAGAACGGGCTGAGTATGATCCTGGCTTCTCTGGTAGTCATTATCATTCTGGTTGTGGTGGGAGTGAACGCCGTTTCGCTCGGCAGACGTCTTGTTGAAAATAAAAAGAGACTGGAGACACTTCGCGAGGAGATCAGAATGGAGGATGAGCGGGCGGATGATATTGATGAGTACCGGCGCTATACCAGGACGGATGCCTACATAGAAGAGGTCGCCAGAGAAAAACTGGGACTCATCTACGAGGGTGAGACGGTTTTCAAAGAAGAAAACAAGTAGACGCTCAACGCGGTGCCGGTTCACGCCAGATTTTATTCTTCATCGCGCAAGACCCGTGACTTCAGTCGCGGGATACACGCGCAAAAATGATAAAGAGAGAGCAGAGATTATAGCTATTGTGATCCGCGCCATACAGAAAATGTGTGGCGCGGATTTATTAATATGACACGGCCCGTGTAATAAAAGAAAGCAGATTGTTATGGAAAGCCTCTATCAGCGTGTTAAAAAGTATATGATCGGACAGGGAATGATCAGCCCGGGGGAGGCGGTTGTCGCCGGCGTCTCGGGAGGAGCGGATTCCCTCTGCCTTTTCCGGGTGCTGGTCCGCATGTCCGGGGAGATGGGGTTTCTCCTTCAGGTAGTGCATGTCCACCACGGCCTGCGGGAGTCGGCCCGGGAGGACCTGGAGTTTGTGCAGGAACTGTGCGGAAGGGAAAACGTGCCCTGCCGGTGTGTCATGGCTGACGCCGCCGGCATGGCGGCCCGATGGGGCACCGGCGTGGAGGAGGCCGGACGCAGGCTGCGGTATGCCGCCTTTGAAGAGACCCGCGCATGCCTGGAGGCGGAGACGGGAAGAACCTGCCGCATCGCGGTCGCCCACCACAGGGAAGACCAGGCAGAGACAGTGCTTTTTCATCTTTGCCGGGGAACAGATCTGCGGGGAGCGCGGGGGATGCTTCCGGTGAGCGGTCACATCGTCCGGCCTCTTCTCCGGGAGACCCGGGCAGACATCGAGGCCTTCCTGACCTCGCAGGGTATGACCTG